>JGI20214J51088_10002227_pt1 | contig 13006 bp, 11 predicted proteins | sample WetSurMetagenome_FD_51088 | JGI IMG/M metagenome (IMG submission 51088)
ATGCTCGGCACCAAGTGCTTCATGCACAAGGCCCACGGCATGGTGCGCGACGTCTTCCGCACGCGCAACATGCGCGCGCTGCCCGGCTCGGTGGGCCTGGGCCAGGTGCGCTATCCGACCGCCGGCAATGCCTACAGCGAGGAGGAGGCGCAGCCGTTCTACGTCAACGCGCCGTTCGGCATCGTGCTCGTCCACAACGGCAACCTGACCAACGCGCACGCGCTCAAGGACGAACTGTTCGCGATCGACCGCCGCCACATCAACACCGAGAGCGACACCGAGGTGCTGATCAACATCCTCGCGCATGAGCTCGAGCTGGCGGCGCGCGACTTGCCGCTGACGCCGGAAGCGATCTTCAAGGCGGTGGCCGCGGTGCACCGGCGCGTGAAGGGCTCGTACGCGGTGGTCGCGCTGATCGCCGGCTACGGGCTGCTCGCGTTCCGAGACCCCTTCGGCATCCGGCCGCTGAGCCTGGGCAAGGGCCCGGACGGCGCGGTGATGGTGGCCAGCGAGTCGGTCGCGATCGAGGGCACAGGGCACCAGGTGCTGCGCGACGTCGCGCCGGGCGAAGCAGTGTTCGTCGACCTCGACGGCGGGATGCACGCGCGCCAGTGCGCCGCGTCGCCACGTCTGTACCCTTGCATGTTCGAGTTTGTCTACCTGGCGCGGCCGGACTCGGTGATGGACGGCATCTCGGTCTACCAGGCACGGCTGAACCTGGGCGAGACGCTGGCGCAGCGGCTGATCTCGACGATGCCGCCGAACGAGATCGACGTCGTGATTCCGATCCCCGAATCGAGTCGCCCGAGCGCGATGCAGCTCGCGCAGAAGATCGGCAAGCCCTACCGCGAAGGCTTCGTCAAGAACCGCTACGTCGGGCGCACCTTCATCATGCCGGGCCAGGCGGTGCGCAAGAAGAGCGTGCGCCAGAAGCTGAACGCGATCGGTGTCGAGTTCAAGGGCCGCAACGTGCTGCTCGTCGACGACAGCATCGTGCGCGGCACGACGAGCAAGGAGATCGTNCAGATGGCGCGCGAGGCCGGGGCGCGGCGCGTCTACATGGCGTCGGCGGCGCCCCCGGTGCGCTACCCGAACGTCTACGGCATCGACATGCCGACCAAGGAAGAGCTGATCGCGCATGGCCGCACGATCGAGGAGATCCGCGCCTTCATTGGTGCCGACGCGCTGATCTACCAGGACGTCGCCGCGATGAAGCGTGTCGTCGCAGCACTGAACCCCAGGCTCGACGGCTTCGAGGCGAGCTGCTTCGACGGCGACTACGTCACCGGCGACGTCAGCGCCGAGGACTTCGCGACGATGGAGTCCCAGCGCCGGCTGCAGTTCGAGGAAGACGAGCCGCAGCCGCGCTCGCGCCTGGCGCTGCAGGGTGCGGCCGAGGAGAACCGATGATCCCGCGTGTAGACCTGCCAGTCGATGCGCGGCTCGACACGCTCGCGGTGCGCGAAGGGCTGCCGCCTTCGGCCTGGGGCGAGAACTCGGAGGCGTTGTTCCTGACCAGCTCCTTCGTCCACCCCGACGCCGCGACCGCGGCGCGGCGCTTCGCGAACGAGGAAGAGGCCTTCGTCTACAGCCGCTTCTCGAACCCGACCGTGACGATGATGGAGCGTCGTCTCGCCGCGATGGAGGGCACCAGCGGCTGCATCGGCACGGCGAGCGGAATGGCGGCGATCCTGCTGCTGGTGATGGGCTTGCTCGAGGGCGGTAATCACGTCGTCTGCTCGCGCAGCGTGTTCGGCTCGACGATCCGGCTGCTTCAGGATTTCGCGAAGTTCGGCATCGAGACGACGTTCGTATCGCAGACCGACGTGACGCAGTGGCGCGCGGCGATGCGGCCGACGACGAAGCTGCTCTTCGCCGAGACGCCGAGCAACCCGCTCACCGAGGTCTGCGACATCGCCGCGCTCGCCGGCGTCGCCCATGGCGGCGGCGCACTGCTAGCGGTCGACAATTGCTTTTGCTCGCCCGCGCTGCAGCAGCCGGCGAAGCTGGGTGCCGACCTGATCGTCCATTCGGGCACCAAGTACCTCGACGGCCAGGGCCGCGTGATCGCCGGCGCGGTCTGCGGGCCGGCNGAACTGATCGACGCCAGACTGCTGCCGGTGATGCGCAGCGCCGGGATGAGCCTGTCGCCGTTCAATGCCTGGGTCGTGCTCAAGGGGCTGGAGACGCTGTCGGTGCGCATGCAGGCGCAGAGCGCGCGCGCGCTCGAACTCGCGCACTGGCTCGAGGCCCAGCCGGCGGTCGAGCGCGTCTACTACCCCGGCCTGGCCTCGCACCCGCAGCACGCGCTGGCGATGGCGCAGCAGTCGGGCAGCGGCGGGGCGGTGGTGTCCTTCGTCGTCAAGGGTGAACGCTCGGGCGCCTTCGCGACGATCGACGCGACGCGCATCTGCTCTATCACCGCCAACCTGGGCGACACGAAGACCACGATCACGCACCCGGCCAGCACCTCGCACGGCCGGCTGACCGAAGCCCAGCGCCAGGCCGCGGGCATCACACAGGGCCTGATCCGCGTCGCGGTGGGCCTGGAACACATCGAAGACCTGAAGGCCGACCTGCAGCGCGGGCTGGCCCTGCTCGCATGACCTCGCAGACCCTGGTTCGCACCCGCATCGCGCCGTCACCGACGGGCTTCCTGCACCTCGGCACGGCGCGCACCGCGCTCTACTCCTGGGCCTACGCACGCCATCACGGCGGCCAGTTCGTGCTGCGCATCGAGGACACCGACGTCGAGCGCTCGACGCAGGCCTCGGTGCAGCAGATCCTCGACTCCATGCATTGGCTCGGGCTCGAATACGACGAAGGCCCGATCTACCAGATGCAGCGCCTCGAGCGCTACCACGAGGTGGTCGAGCAGATGATCGCTGCCGGCACCGCCTACCGCTGCTGGTGCACGCCCGGAGAGCTGGATGCGATGCGCGAGGCGCAGCGCGCCCGCGGCGAGAAGACCCGCTACGACGGTCGCTGGCGTCCCGCGCCGGGCAAGACGCTGCCGCCGGTGCCGTCTGGCGTGAAACCGGTGGTGCGCTTCGCGAACCCGCTGCACGGCGTCGTCAGCTGGAACGACCTGGTCAAGGGTCCGATCTCGATCGCGAACGCCGAGATCGACGACCTCATCATCCTGCGGCCGGCGCCCGAAGAGGAGGCCGACGCGGCGCTCGGGATCCCGACCTACAACTTCGCCGTCGTCGTCGACGACTGGGACATGCGAATCACGCACGTCTTTCGCGGTGACGAGCACATCAACAATACGCCCTGGCAGATCAACATCTTTCGCGCGCTGGAGGCGCCGCTGCCGCAGTTCGGGCATTGCCCGATCATCCTCGGCGACGACGGCCAGAAGCTGAGCAAGCGCCGCGGCGCGGTCAGCGTCACCGCGTACCAGGAAATGGGCTACCTGCCCGAGGCAATGCTGAACTACCTGGCGCGTCTGGGCTGGAGCCACGGCGACGACGAGCTGTTCACGCGCGAGCAGATGATTCGGTGGTTCGACGGCAGCCATCTCGCGAAGAGCCCGGCGCAGTGGGACCCGGCCAAGCTCGCCTGGGTCAACGCGCACCACCTGAAGCAGGCCGACGACGCGCGTCTGGCCGTGCTCGTGCAGCAGCAGCTGGCAACGCGCGGTGTCGCGGTCAACGACGCCGACCGGCTGGCGCGGGCGAGCGCGCTGTTCAAGGACCGCTGCAGCACGGTGGTCGAACTCGCCGACTGGGCCGAGATGCTCTTCGTGGCGGTGNCCCCGCGCGCCGAAGACCTGCGCGACCACGTCGCCGAGGCGCTGAAACCTGCGCTGCGCGAACTGCGCGATCGCCTGGCCGAAGTCGATTGGGACAAGGCTTCGATCGCAGGCGCGATGAAGCAGACGCTGGCAGCGCACCAGTTGAAGATGCCTCAACTTGCGCCGGCGCTGCGCGTGCTGGTCTGCGGCCGGGTGCAGACGCCGTCGATCGACGCCGTGCTCGCGCTTTTCACGCGCGATGCGGTGCTCGACCGATTGCAGCGAGTTTGAAGCTTGCGCTATACTTTGAGGCTCGCTTGAACGGCGTCGGCTTGAAGAAATTCGGGGGTATAGCTCAGCTGGGAGAGCGCTTGCATGGCATGCAAGAGGTCAGCGGTTCGATCCCGCTTACCTCCACCACCAAGACAGGCGCAGTTCAAGTCGTGACACAACGAGTCCCCATCGTCTAGAGGCCTAGGACACGACCCTTTCACGGTTGTAACAGGGGTTCGAATCCCCTTGGGGACGCCACGCTTGCCGATGCCCACAATGGGTGTCGCCGGGCCGGCGACAAGCTGGTGACAAACCAGACGGCAAATGGCGCTTCGGCGCCGTTTTGCTTTTCCGGGCCCAGCGGGCCGAGGTTCGCGATCTCAGCGCGCGTGACGCGCCTTCTCGATCGCTGCGCCGGCGGCCAGCTCGCCATTCAGCGCCGCTTCGAGCGGCGCGCGGCACAGGCCGGCATGAACGTAGTTCAAGTTCTCGTAAAGCGCCGCCGTGGCCGGGGCTGCGGTCAACAATGCATCGAGATACGCATCGGACGCCGTCGTCGCGAGCAGCGCCGAAACCTGCTGCGCGACGCGCCGGTACTGCTCGGCGCTGGCCGACATCGGCGCGCTCTCCAAGCGTTCCAGAAGCCCGGAAAGAGCCGCCAGACTGTGCAGGCGGGCCGGGAGCGATTGGCGGGTATCGGCTTGCATGTTCCGCAGATGCGGCTGACGCCGGCGCTTTCAAGGGCCGGCGGCTGAGCGGCGCCGGCTCTCAAGACTGGCGCGGATCGAGCGCGTCGCGCAGCCCGTCGCCGAGCAGGTTGAAGGCGAGCACGAGCAGGAAGATCGCCAGCCCCGGCCAGACCGCCATCCACGGGGCGTTGTCGACGTAGTTCTTCGCCGTGTTGAGCATGCTGCCCCAGCTCGGTGCGGGCGGCTGCTGGCCCAGGCCGAGGAAGGACAGGCTCGCCTCGGCGATCACCGCTCCGGCGATAGCGAGCGTGACCTGGACGATGAGCGGCGCGACGATGTTCGGCAGCACGTGGCGCAGCGCGATGCGCCAAGGCGGGTTGCCGACGGCGCGCGCGGCCTCGATGTAGTCGTCGACCTTCACGCTCAGTACCTGGGCGCGCGTGAGGCGCACGAAGACCGGCGTCGCCGAGACGCCGATCGCGATCATCGCGTTCGTCAGGCTGGGCCCGAGGAAGGCCGCCATCGCAATCGCCAGGATCAGGAACGGGCACGCGAGGAAGGCGTCGGTCAGGCGCGAGATCAGCGCATCGACCGCTCCGCCCAGGAAGCCGGCGGCGAGCCCAATCGGCACGCCGAACAGCAGCGAGATCGAGACCGAGACCACGCCCGCGAGCAGCGAGGCCTGCGTGCCCCAGACCACGCGCGACAGCACGTCGCGGCCGATGTCGTCGGTGCCGAACCAGTGCGCCGCCGACGGCGCCTGGCGGATCGCGCCCCAGTCGGTGGCGATCGGGTCCAGCGGCGCGATCCAGCGCGCGCACAGCGCGAGCAGCACGAAGCTGAGCACGACCGCGGCGCCGAACATCGCGCCGCGCCGGCGCGCGAGGCGGCGTCCGGCGCGGCGCCAGGGTCCGGCGTCGGACCGGAGCGGCGCCACGCTCACGTCCGCAGCCGCGGGTTGACCGCGAAGTAGGCCAGGTCGGCGAGCAGGCTGAGCGCAATATAGGCGCTGGCGGTGACGAGCACGACGCCCTGGACGACGGCGTAGTCGCGGTTGAACACCGAGTCGATGATCAGCTTGCCGAAGCCTGGGATCGTGAACACCTGTTCGGTGAGCACCGCGCCCGACAGCAGCGTGCCGAGTTCAAGCGCGCCCAGTGTGATGATCGGCGTGAGTGCGTTGCGCAGCGCGTGGCGCAGCACCACCACTGGCTCGCTCAGCCCTTTCGCGCGCGCAGTGCGCACGTAGTCGCTCGACAGCACCTGAAGCATCGCGCTGCGCGTGTGGCGCATCAGCACCGCGGCGATCGCGTTGCCGAGCACGAAGGCCGGCATGATCATCGCGGCGAGGTTGGCGCGCCAGTCCTCGAACGGACTGACGTAGCCTGACGCGGGCAGCCAGCCGAGCTGGACCGAGAACAGCAGGATCATCAGGATGCCGAGCCAGAAGTTCGGCGTCGAGATGCCCCAGAGCGCGAACAGGTTCGCTGCCGCGTCCCAGACCGTGCCGCGCCCGACGGCTGAGACGATACCGGCCGGGATGCCGATCACGAGCGCGATGCCCATTGCCAGCAGCGCGAGTTCGGCCGTCACCGGCAGCTTCTCGAGCACCAGGTCGAGCACCGGCTCCTGCGAGCGGACCGACTCGCCGAAGTCACCCCGGAGCACGCCGCCGATCCAATACGCGTAGCGCATCGGCAGCGGCTCGTCTAGGTGCAGCTTCTTGTGCAGATAGGCGATTACGCTCGGGTCCTGCTCCTCGCCGGCGAGTATCTTCGCCGGATCGCCGGGCAGCAGCTGCTGCAGCCCGAAGATCAACATCGAAACGAAGACCAGCGTCGGCACGATGCTGGCCAGGCGCCTGAGCAGGTACTCGAACATCGTCGCCCCGACCGCTCAGGGCGCCATCTTCAGGCCGGCCACGCGCAGCAGGCCGTCCGGGATCTCGCGCACACCCGAGAGCTTTGCGTCGTAGGCCCAGAGCCAGTTGCGGTGGTAGAGGTAGACGATCGGCCGCGCCGCGAGCACGCGCGCGGCGATCTGCTCGTAGATCTTCTTGCGCGCCGCCGGATCGAGCTCGGTGCGCGACTGCGCGAGCAGCTTGTCGGTCTCGGCATCGCAGTAGCCGGCGTAGTTCAGCGGCTGCTTGCAGCCGTCGAAGCTGAACAAGTTGCCGTCGGGGTCGGCACGGCCGCTCCAGGCCAGCACGTAGGCGTCGAAGTCACCCTTGTCTGCCATGTTCAGGCTGGTCGCGAACTCGGCCGTCTGGATCTTGACGTCGAAGCCAGCCTCGCGCGTCATCGCCTGGACCACCAGCGCGAGGCGCTGCGCGTCGGACGCGGTGCTGGTCAGCAGCGTGAAGCTCGGGTGCTCGACGCCGGCGGCCTTGAGCAGCGCCTTCGCCTTCGCGACGTTGCGCTGGGGCACCGGCATGTTCTTCGCGTAGTACGGGCTCGTGGGCGCGACCCACTGGTTGCCGACCGTCGCCTCGTTGTCCATCACCACCTGCGCCAGGCCGTGGCGGTCGAGTGCGAGCTCGAAGGCCTCGCGCACCCGCGCGTCGCGGCCGAGCGGGTTGCTCTGCGCGCGCGCGCTCTTGCCGACGTTGATCGTGATGCCCTGGTAGCCGATCTCGGTGATGCGTGCGACCTTGAGCTTCTTGTCCTTCTCCAGCGCGGCGATGTCCGAAGGCGCGACGCGTTCGATGAAGTCGAACTGTCCGGACTTCAGGTTCGCCAGCCGCACCGTCGCGTCAGGGATCGGCGTGTATTCAATCTTGTCGAAGTGCAGCGCCGCCTTGTCCCAGTAGCCGTCGTAGCGCTCGAGCGTGATCCGGTCCTGCGCCACGCGCTCGACGAACTTGTACGGCCCGGCGCACACCGGGTGCGCGCCGAACTTGTCGCCTTCGGCCGCCGCCGCCTTGGGCGCGACGATCATCCCGGCGCGGTCGGCAAGCGCGGCGAGCAGCGGTGCGAACGGCGCGCTCAGGTTCAGCCGCACCGTCAGCGGATCCAGCACGTCGACGCTGCTCACTGGAGCGAGCTCGCCGCGCCGGTTCGAGCCCGGCATCGTCTTGTGGCGCTCGATGCTGTACTTGACCGCGGCCGCGTCGAGCTTCTCACCGTCCTGGAAGGTCACGCCCGGGCGGATCTTCATCGTCAGCGCCTTGTGGTCGGCCGACCACTGCCAACTCGTCGCCAGTTGCGGCACGATGTTCAGCTTCTCGTCGACGTCGACGAGCTTGTCGCACATCGCCGCGAAGACGATGCGGCCGACGAAGCTGCGCGCGAGCGTCGGGTCGAGCACGTCTGGATCTTCGGCCAGGCCGATGCGCAAAGTCTGGGCCTGGGCGAGCGCTGCGGCGGCGAACATCATTGCGGCGAGCAGGGTTCTCTTCATGGTGTCGATTCCTGTACAGGGTTGACGAAAGCCGACTGCAGGCGCTGCAGCCGGAAGTTGGCGGGGGGCGGCGGCGCGCGCAGCGCAGCCGGGGTCTCGATCTCGCGCCAGAAGTGGCACGCGACGCGGTGACCAGCGTCGTCGGCGAGCGTCGGGCGCTCTTCGGCGCAACGCTCGCGCGCGTGAGTGCAGCGGGTGTGGAAGGCGCAGCCGGGCGGCGGGTTCGCCGGGCTCGGCACGTCGCCGCCGAGCAGCAGGCGCGGCCGGTCGCGCGCCGGCTCGGGGTGCGGGATCGCCGACAGCAGAGCCTGCGTGTACGGATGGCGCGGCGCGTCGAAAAGGCGGCGCTTGTCGGCGAACTCGACGACGCGGCCGAGATACATCACCGCGATGTGGCTGGCGATGTGCTTGACCACCGCGAGGTCGTGGGCGATGAAGATGTAGGCGATCCCCAAGCGCTGCTGCAGGTCCTGCAGCAGGTTGACCACCTGCGCCTGCACCGAGACGTCGAGCGCTGAGACCGCCTCGTCGCAGACGATCAGCCTGGGCTCGACCGCGAGCGCGCGCGCGATGCCCACGCGCTGGCGCTGGCCGCCCGAGAACTCGTGTGGATAGCGCCGCGCGTGCTCGGCCGCGAGTCCCACTGTGTGCAGCAACTCGGCGACGCGCTCGCGCTGGTGGCCGCGGTGCAGCCCGTGCAGCGTCAGCGGCTCGGCCAGGATCTGGCCGACCGTCATGCGCGGGTTCAGCGACGAATACGGATCCTGGAAGATGATTTGCATCGCGCGGCGCTGCGCGCGCAGTGCAGCGGCGTCGAGCGTGCCCAGATCGATGCCGTCGAACAGCACGCGGCCGGCGCTCGGCTCGATCAGGCGCAGCACCAGTCGCCCGAGGGTGGACTTGCCGCAGCCCGATTCGCCGACCACGCCCAGCGTCTGCCCGGCCTCGAGCCGCAGGTCGACGCCGTCGACGGCGCGCACCGCACCGGTGGCACGGCCGAACAGTCCGCGCCGCACCGGGAAATGCTTGATCAGTCCCTCGACCTGCAGCAGCGGCGTCATGCGGCGACCGCGTCCGAGGGGCGCGCCAGCAGTTGTTCGGCGTCCAGCGGCGCGCGCCAGCAGGCCGAGGCGTGGCCGGCGCCGACCGTGCGCAGCGCCGGCGCCTCGGCATGACAGCGCGGCTGCGCGAAGGGGCAGCGGTCGGCAAAGGCGCAGCCCGCGGCGCGCTCGCCCGGGCCGGGCACCTGGCCGCCGATCGCCGCCAGCCGCGCTGCCTCGCCGTGCAGGCGCGGCATCGAGCCGAGCAGCCCGATCGTGTACGGGTGCTGCGGCTCGGCGAACAGCGCCGCCACCGGCGAGCGCTCGACGATGCGGCCGCTGTACATCACCGCGACCTCGTCGGCGACCTCGGCGACCACGCCCAGATCGTGCGTGATGAGCACGACGGCGGTGCCGCTCTGCTGCTGCAGTTCGCGCATCAGCTCGAGAATCTGGGCCTGGATCGTGACGTCGAGTGCGGTCGTCGGCTCGTCGGCGATGAGCAGGCGCGGCTCGTTGGCGAGCGCCATCGCGATCATCGCGCGCTGTCGCATGCCGCCGGAGAGCTTGTGCGGGTGCTCGTGGAAGCGCTGCGCCGGCGCTGGGATGCGCACGCGCTCGAGCATGCGCAGCGCGAGCGCTTCGGCCTGGGCGCGGCCGATGCGCCGGTGCCGGCGCAGGCCCTCAACGATCTGCGCGCCGATCGTGAACGCCGGGTTCAGCGACGTCATCGGCTCCTGGAACACCATCGCGATCCGGTTGCCGCGCAGCGCCTGCATCTCGCGCTCCGCCAGGCCGACCAGCTCGCGCCCGTCGAAGCGGATCGAGCCGCCCGCGATGCGCCCGGCCGGGCGCGCGAGCAGACCCATGATCGACAGCGCCGTGACGCTCTTGCCGCTGCCCGACTCGCCGACGATCGCCAGCGTGCGGCCGGCGTCGACGCTGAAGCCGACGCCGTCGACCGCGGCGAACTCGCCCGCGTCGGTGGCGAAATGGGTGCGCAGCGCGCTGACCTCGAGCAAGGCCATCGTCAGCCCCCGCGTCGGCGCGCGGCCTGGAACTGCTCGACGCGGGCCTCGATACGGGCGCGGTCGAGTTCGCCGCTGGAGTCGGCGCGGCGCGCGAGGCAGGCGACGAAGGGCTGAAAGCGCTCGAGACTCTTGTCGTGCAGCCGCTGCAGCTCGGTCAGCGGGTCGGCATGATCGTCGACGCGCAGGTCGAGTTCGGCGTAGTCCTCGGGCGCGTGGATGCGCAGCGCCGCCGACTGGCGACCGCGCTTGTCGCCGCCGGCGGCCTCGCCGGCCTGCATCGCGGCGATCAGACGCTGCGCGAGCGGCTGGTCGTGTCCGGCCGCGAAGGCCTCGGCGGTGGCGTCGAGGACGCCCGCGCCTGCGAGCATGTTGCCGGCGACGCTGAAGTCGTCGAAGACCCGGTGGCCGCACCAGCCCACGCAGTCAGCGCCCGTGTGCGCGGCGCCCGGCCCCTGCGCCGGCAGCAGGTGCAGCTGGCGCTGCGCGCGCCCGGCATCGGCGTGCGTCAGCGCCTCGACGACCTCGGCCGCATCAAGGCCCGCGTCGAGCAGGTCCAGGCCCTGCAGCCCGTACAGCGGGTTCATCAAGGCCTGCGTGGCGAGTGCGCCCACGCCGCCGCGCGTGTGCACACACAGCGCGCCGACGGCGAAGAAGCGGCTCGCGATCGCGACCCCGAAGCGGCCGTCATCGGCACGCGCGAGCAGCGACCAGGTCAAGCCGACAACCCGGCCGCGCGGCCGCGGGCGCGAGCGCGCCGCCGGGGTGGATTCGGGATCACGATGATCGAGCTGTACAAGGTTTCCTCCTGGCCGTGTCCGGTGCGAAGTCGTCGCTGCGATTCTCGACTCCTCGGGCGGGCTGGGCAGTAGAGTCGGCGCCGACGATCGTCCGGACAAACCCGCGCGTCCGGACTTCAAACCTTAGCAAGGAGCTTGCCATGACCGAGACGAACGGGCCCGCGTCGAACGCCCGAAACACCGCCGTCGCTGCCGACACCCAGGCGCCGCCAATCACGCAGGCGCTGGCGCGCTTCGTCGCCGGCCATCCGTCGGGAGCCTGGAGCGACGCGATCGAGCGCGAGGCGCACCGCACGCTGCTCAACTGGCTCGGCTGCGCGATCGGGGCCGCGGGGCACGAGGCGGTGCAGACCGCACTTGCGGCGGTGCAGATGCTGGCGCCGGCGCCGCAGGCGGCGCTGCTGGGGCGGCGCGAGCGCGTCGACATCGCGAGCGCCGCGCTCGTCAACGGCATCGCGTCGCACACCTTCGACTTCGACGACACACACCTGAAGACCATCATCCACCCGGCCGGGCCGGTGGCGTCGGCCGTGCTCGCGCTCGCCGAGCACCGGGGCAGCAGCGGACGCGCGCTGATCGATGCGCTCGTGCTCGGCATTGACGTCTCGTGCCGGATGGGAAACGTGATCTACCCCGAGCACTACGACCGCGGCTGGCACATCACTGGCTCGACCGGGATGCTAGGCGCCGCCGCCGGCTGCGCACGCCTGCTCGGGCTGGACGCGCAGCGCACGGCGATGGCGATCGGCATCGCGGCGTCGCAGCCGGTCGGTCTGCGCGAGCAATTCGGCACGATGACCAAGCCGCTGCACCCGGGCGCGGCGGCGCGTGCCGGGCTGATGTCAGCGCTGCTCGCGAGCCAGGGCTTCACCGCGAGTGCGCGCGCGCTCGAGGCGCCGCGCGGCTTCGCACAGGTGGTCTCGACCAAGTTCGACTGGCGCGAGGCAACCGACGAGCTCGGCGCGCGCTTCGAGATCGGCTTCAACAGCTACAAGCCCTTCGCCTGCGGCATCGTGATCCACCCGAGCATCGAGGCCTGCGTGCGACTTCGCGCGCAGGGAGTGCGGCCCGAGCAGGTCGAGCGCATCGAGATCCAGGTGCATCCGCTCGTGCTCGAGCTCACCGGCAAAACGGAACCCGCCGACGGGCTGCAGGCCAAGTTCAGCGTCTATCACGGCTGCGCCGCCGGGCTGATCTTCGGCCGTGCCGGCGAGGCCGAGTATTCAGACGCGGTGGTCACGCGCGCTGATGTCGTCGATTTGCGGCGCAAGGTGGTCGCGACCGTCGACCGCGCGGTCGCCGAGGACGCCGTGCGGACCAGCGCCTGGCTCGTAGACGGCCGGCGCATCGACGTTGTCGTCGAACATGCGATCGGCTCCACGGAGTGCCCGATGAGCGACGCTGCGCTCGACGCCAAGTTCCACGACCTCGTCGACCCGGTGCTCGGCGCGGCGCGCGGCGCGGCGCTCATCGCGGCGACGCGCACGCTCGCCACGTCCGCCGACGTGCGCGCGCTGGCGGCGCTGGCGCAGGCCTGAGTAACGGCCGACGCTGCGGGCCCGCGACGGCCCGGAGCGTGGAGGTCAGTGGCTGCGGCGCTGCGTCGGCGCGGGGCCGCGGCGCTCGAGGTGTCGGAAGGTGATGCGACCCTTGCTCAGGTCGTAGGGCGAGAGTTCCAGCGACACGTTGTCGCCGGCGAGGATGCGGATGTGGTTCTTGCGCATCTTGCCCGAGGTGTATGCGACCAGCTGGTGGCCGTTCTCGAGTGTCACGCGACAACGCAGATCGGGCAGGATCTCGTCGACGACGCCTTGCATTTCGATCAGTTCTTCCTTGGCCATTCGGATCCTTGGGTGACGGGTTGGCGGGGCTCGCGGCAACCTGCGCGGCGGCAGTGACCGGCGCGCAGGGTGCGGGTGGATGGGGCGGCGGCGCGTGCCTTCCTCGTGGCACCGGCGGCAGGGCTGTTCGCTGCGAGGATGCCGGCTCGCCCCGGTCGATGCTGCCGTGACGGCGGCCTTCGGGGACGATGAAGATG
>JGI20214J51088_10002228_pt1 | contig 13003 bp, 9 predicted proteins | sample WetSurMetagenome_FD_51088 | JGI IMG/M metagenome (IMG submission 51088)
ATAATCTTGGTGTTGTAGCTGAAATGTGCCAACGTGTTATTGTGATGTACGGCGGTAAAATTCAGGAAATTGCAAGTGTGAATGAAATATTTAGTAATCCCAAACATCCTTATACTATTGGTTTGCTGGAATCATTACCCGACCCTTACTCGAAATCGGATGGAAAATTAAAAGCTATACCCGGATTAATTCCGCATATTCTTGAACTGCCGAAGGGATGTAAATTCTGTACACGATGCACGAAAGTCACCGATGAATGCAGAGCAATAGAACCGGAATTAAATGAAGTCAGTAGCGGGCATTTTGTAAGATGCCATTTTGCTTAATGTTAAATAATAAATATTATCCCGATAAATCGGGATGCAAAGAGCGCAAATGTTAAATTTAGAGCAATTTAAAATTTTCTAATCTTACGAATTTTAAGAATCTTATGAATCAAGATAACATACTCGAGGTAAAAAATCTTAGCGTGAAATTTCCTGTAACAAGCGGATTTTTCAAAAGGAAGATTACGGATTTGAAAGCGGTTGACGGTATTAATCTTGAAATTAAAAAAGGCGAAACCCTTGGACTGGTAGGTGAATCGGGGTGTGGGAAATCTACGATTGGAAAAGCAATTATAAAACTTCTGAAATTTAATTCTCCTGATGTCAACATAAGCGGTGAAATATTAATCAAAACTGATGACGGCGAAATCGATATTGTAAAATTAAAAAGCAAAGATTTAAGAAAATACAGAGGGTATATACAAATAGTTTTTCAAGACCCATATTCATCTCTGAATCCGAGAATGTCGATAGGGCAGATAATCGAAGAGCCGTTGTTATATCATTCAAAAATGTCAAAGAATGAAAGGAACGAAAGAATTGTATATTTGCTTGAAAAAGTCGGATTGCAGGCAGAGCAAGCAAAAAGGTATCCTCATGAATTTTCGGGAGGGCAGAGACAAAGAGTCGGAATTGCAAGAGCACTTGCTACAAATCCAAAGTTAATCATTGCAGATGAGCCGGTATCAGCTCTGGATGTATCTATACAGGCACAGGTTATTAATTTGTTACAGGATTTGCAGAGTGAATTCGATTTAAGTATTTTATTTATTGCACACGATTTATCGGTTGTGGAACATATAAGCTCGCGAATTGCAGTAATGTATCTGGGCAATATTATTGAATTGGGAAATTCAAATGAGGTATATCATGATCCGCTCCATCCATATAGCAAAGCATTATTATCGGCTGTTCCGTTACCGAAGTATAACGATCCCAACGAGGACGTTGGGAACGAGGTTAAGAGGGAAAGAATTATTTTAAAAGGAGATATTCCAACACCATTGAACAAACCGAGCGGATGCGGATTCAGAACAAGATGCCCGATTGCACAAAAAGAATGTGCCGAAAAATATCCTCCATTGGAAATAAAGAAAGAAAATCATTTTACTGCGTGTTTTTTCTGTTAACGGAAAATTAAAATTAGTTTATATAATATGGCTAAACTTCTCAATGAATATGATAAACCGAACAAAGAACATTACAAGATTTTATTTTTAAGCTGGGCAGGATGGGTATTCGATTTTTATGATTTGATACTTTATACTTTTTTAATGATTCCAATCAAACACGAATTAAATTTCAACGATGTTCAGATTTCATTCGTGCTTGGTGCAAGCCTTGCGGCGACTGCGGTCGGAGGAGTTGTATTTGGTTATTTATCTGACAGGTATGGAAGAAAAAGAGTACTGCAATGGACTATATTAACTTACAGCATAGGAACTTTCTTAAGCGGATTTTCTTATAACATAGAATTATTATTGCTATTCAGAATAATAACAGGATTAGGTGTTGGTGGTGAATGGGGAACGGGACAAACATATATCGGTGAAACGTTTCCTGCAAAAGTCCGAGGAAGGTACGGAGCATTTATGCAAACCGGTGCACCGATTGGAATTGCACTTGCTACATTGGTAGGCGGATACATTGCTCCTGAAATCGGATGGCGAATGTGTTTCTTCGTATCTATTATTCCCGCTATACTTGTAATATTTATTAGAAAGAAACTCCCTGAATCAGATATCTGGGAAGAAAGAAGAAAACTAATAGATTCGGGGCAATTATCTATTGAAGAAGTTAAATTAGAAAAGAAAAATAAATTATCGGTATTATTCGACCCTGAAAACAGAAAATATTTTATTCTTGCTCTCGTACTTGCAATTTTTGATATGTCGGCGTACTGGTTCACGTATTCCTGGATGCCGGGATATCTTCATCAGCAAAGGCAATTCTCGATGGCTAAATCAGCATTGTTTATGCTTGTGACTCAGTCAGGCGGATTTATTGGTTATTTTACTTTTGGTTTTGTAGCGGATAGATTGGGAAGGAGACCTGCATATACTATATATTCGGTAATAATGGCATTTGGATTAATTATGATTACGACTTTGTGGGATTTAATCGTAATAGAGCAACATTTCATTTTAATTTGTATGTTCCTAGTTGGCTTCGGGACGGGGATGTTCGGTGGATATGGTCCATTATTTTCAGAACTCTTCCCGACAAAAATCAGGGGAACAGCAATGGGAGCTGCTTTTAACGCGGCACGCGGAGTTCAATTTTTTACTCCAGTGATAATTGCTGTGGTTGCGACAAGTTACGGGCTTGGCGGCGGAATTTCGATTGCTGCGATTTTTGCATTGCTTACGGGGTTGTGGATATGGACATTTCCCGAAACAAGAGGGAAGAAGGTTACGGTGCTCAAATTCGACAAATGATGATTTTGATATTTCTTTTTTGATGTTTAAATTTGTATATGAATAATACAATAAAATTTTTACTTGATGATAATATTGTAGAGATTGATTTTTCGAAAGAAAAAGATTTAAGACCTACAACGACTGTTTTGAATTATCTTCGAAGTTTAAGCAATCACAAAGGTGTGAAAGAAGGATGTGCGGAGGGTGATTGCGGAGCGTGTACGGTTGTACTTGCAGAAAGAAATCCTGATAAAAAAATAAAATACACAGCGGTCGATTCCTGCCTTGTCTTTTTACCGATGATTCACGGTAAACAAATAATCACTGTTGAAAATTTAGTTCAAAGAAAAGACGGAAAAGTAATTTTACATCCTGTGCAGGAAATGATGGTAAATTCCTTCGGAAGTCAATGCGGATACTGCACACCGGGTTTTATAATGTCACTATTTGCACTCTATAAAAATCACAATAAGCCATCACGAGAAATAATAGAAGATTTTTTAACCGGAAATCTCTGCAGATGCACAGGATATCAATCTATCCTTGAAGCAGCTTTTAATGCCTGTGAAAAAAATGATAAGGACCATTTTTCTGAAAAAGAAGCAATGACATCAAAGATATTGAAAGAGATAAATAAGGACAAAACCGTTATTATGATTGATACGAAAAAGCAGAGATATTTCCATCCTTTTACACTCGATGATGCATTGATGTTAAGGAAACATTATAAAAATGCAATCGTAATAAACGGAGCTACAGATATAGCTTTAAGGCAAACAAAAAAAAATGAATTACTTCCCGAAATAATTGACCTATCAGGAGTGGATGAACTTAAAATTTATTCCGAAGAAGAAAACGGATTTTATATCGGTGCAGGAATGTGCTTAGAGTGTTTGAAAGATTTAAGTGAGAAAGGATATCCAGCACTTTATAATATTTTAAAAGTATTTGGTTCACTGCAAATCAGAAATTTTGCTACGATTGGCGGAAACGTAGGCTCAGCTTCACCTATAGGAGATACATTACCGGTATTATTTGCTTATAAAGCTAAAGTTATTTTACAAAGCAGTAAAAATAAAAGAGAAGTTGAGATTGAAGATTTTATAAAAGGTTACAGGAAAACAGATTTAAAAAATGATGAATTAATCACTTCCATATTTATTCCTAAACCGGAAAATAATGTATATGTAAAATCATTTAAAGTGTCTAAAAGAAAAGACCTCGATATATCAACGGTAAGTTTAGCTTGCAGATTAGTTTTAGAAAAAGATAATATAAAAGAAATTTTATTAGCATATGGAGGAATGGCTGAAACCACAAAGCGGGCAAAAAAAACAGAAGAGTATTTGATAAATAAAGATTGGAACAGAAAAACAATTGAAGAAGCAATGAAAATTGTATATAGTGAATTTAAACCGATTTCGGATGCTCGCTCATCGGCAGAATTCAGAAAAGTAATTTCAAAAAATTTATTAATGAAAGTATTTATTGAATTAATTAAATAAAATTTAATTTGATGATTCACGAAAGTGCAATTAAACAAGTTACAGGTGAAGCGATTTTCGTAAATGATATCGATATTAATAATGAATTATTAATCGGCCATATCGTTTACAGCAAATATGCTTATGCAAAAATTGTCAGTTTTAATTTGAACAAAGCGAAAGCATTGCCAGGAGTTTGTGCAGTGCTTTCTTATAAAGATATTCCCGGTGAAAATCAAATGGGACCGGTAGTAAAAGATGAAATTTGCCTTGCGGAAAACGAAGTTACATTTATCGGGCAGGCAATTTTTCTTATAGCCGCAAAGAATAAAGATATTGCAATCGAAGCAGAAAGGCTTATTGAAATTAATTATGAACCTCTCGATGCAATACTGGATTTGGAAATTGCACTCGAAAAAAATAATTTAATAGCACCTCCGAGAAAAATCGAAAGGGGTGAAGTTGATAAAGAGTTAAAAAATTCAAAACATAAAATTAGCGGAGTATTAAAAACCGGAGCACAGGAGCACTGGTATCTTGAAACGCAAAGCTGTCTTTGCATTCCCGGGGAAGACAAGAGTATCAAAGCTTACAGTTCTACACAACATCCAAGCGAAACACAAGCTATCATAGCAGAGGTTCTTGGAATAAAATCAAATGAAGTAGAAGTTGAAGTAAGGAGAATCGGTGGTGCGTTCGGTGGAAAGGAAACTCAGGCAAATCATATATCTTCGTGGTGTGCTTTACTTTGCAATGCAACTAAAAAACCTGTTAAGATACATTTATTCCGGGATGAAGACCAGATAATCACAGGTAAGCGTCACAGGTTTTTATCGAAGTATGAGGTAGGATTTGATGATGAAGGAATTATCAATGCATATTCAGTTGAACTGAACAGCGACGCAGGGGCGGCAACGGATTTATCTATGGCGATTCTCGAGAGAGGTATGCTTCACGCAGATAATGCATATTACATTCCCAATATGCGAGTAATTGGAAAAGCATACAAAACAAACCTCCCGTCTAATACGGCTTTACGAGGATTCGGCGGACCTCAGGGAATTGCCGTAATCGAAACTGTAATAGACAGGATTGCAAGATTTCTTAAAAAAGATGCATCGGAAATCAGATATAAAAATTTCTATAAAACCAAAATAAATAATTTTACTCATTACGGTGAAGAAGTTGAGAATAATCGTTTGCAGATTATTTATGATAAAATAATTAAATCTTCAGAGTACAAAAAAAGAAGAAATGAAATTAATAAGTATAATTCAGAAAATGAATTTGAAAAAAAGGGATTAGCTATTACTCCCGTAAAGTTCGGAATATCTTTTACAACTGCATTTTTAAATCAGGCAGGTGCACTTGTAAATATTTATAAAGATGGTTCGGTACTTGTTAATCACGGTGGGACTGAAATGGGACAGGGATTATATACAAAGATATTAGGAATTGCATCAGAAGAACTTGGTATAAGTCCTGAATACGTAATAGTTAATGCAACCAATACTTCTAAAGTCCCGAATACCTCTGCTACTGCTGCATCTTCTGGCAGTGATATGAATGGATTTGCTGTTAAAAACGCTATCGATATATTGAAAGAAAGATTATCAGTCGTTGCTGTGAATATGTTAGATAGCAAAACAAAACAGGAAAATATTATTTTTGAAGATAATTTTATCTTCGATAAAAACAATCCATACAATAAAATAACTTATAAAGAACTAATTTCTTCCGCTTATTTAAATCAGGTCAGCTTAAGTGCTACAGGATATTATAAAACTCCGGATATATGGTTTGACAGGGAAAAAGGTGTCGGGCATCCGTTCCATTATTTTGCATTTGGTATGGCTGTATCGGAAGTGCTTGTAGATACACTTACAGGTTATCATAAAATTTTAAGAACGGATATCCTTCATGATGTTGGAGATTCGCTGAACGTAGAAATTGACAAAGGTCAGGTTATCGGCGGATTCATTCAGGGAGTTGGTTGGTGCACAACCGAAGATATAAAATGGGATGAAAAAGGAAACCTGTTAAATCACTCTCCCGATACATATAAAATCCCAACTATCCATGATATTCCTTCTGATTTTAGAGTCAAGTTACTTAAAGGATATCCAAATCCGAATACAATAAGGAGCAGTAAGGCAGTCGGCGAGCCGCCGCTTATGCTTGCTTTCTCCGTCTGGCTTGCAATAAAAGATGCAGTTTCGACAGTAGGAGACCATAAAGTTGAACCTGATTTTTCAATTCCCGCAACAAATGAAGTGATAGTGTTAGCGGTGGAAAAATTAAAGAATTACTAAAATATAACTTTGATTCGAAAATATCCCCTTATAAAAATATTTTTCCTTTTAGTTTTAATTCTCACATTCTTTTCCTGTGAAGAAGAAGCGAAGAAAATTGAAAAAGTCGAAACATCAATTCCTGAAGTTAAAGATACCGTAATTCAAAATCCCGATTACGAAATTATCATAGCCTCTTTTCTCGGTGACGAGAAAAGATGTTATTATGGCGAAGGTCCCCCGTCATCGCTGGATTTAATCTGGAAATGCTGGCTTGGCGGTGCAGTTTCACATATGCCTCATAATGAATCGGGCTTGAATAATAGGTACGGTGCAGGGTGGACGGGACAACCACTACTGTTTCGGGAAAAAGGAGAATTATATTTATTGCAGGGTTCTTATGACTATCATCTCAGAAAAATCGATGCTGCGACGGGTGAGGTAATCTGGAAGTATGCTTTTGATGATGCGATTAAAGGAACGGGAACATTATGGCTAAATAAAAATACCGATAGAGACGAAGCGAAATTAATTATACTTCAGGGAAGCAGGCAGAATGCAAAATCTATGTACAATTTCAAATGTATTTCGGTAACAAGCGGTGAAGAGCTTTTCAGAATGAAAGTTGAAAAAACTCCGAGTTGTAGCCGTGATGTTGACGGCTCTGCTTTAATAATAAACGATACAGCATACATAGGTTTTGAAAACGGCTTATTTGAAGTTTTTAATCCAAATGATGATTATACATCTAGGTACAAAAATTTTTACGAACCGGAAATTTATAACGAATTAAAATTATATAGTTCAAAAGATTTAGCACGAGTCGGATGTAATATTATTACGGAATCTTCCTCTTCACTTCTTGATAGAAAAATATATATTGCCGCAGGTTCGGGATATGTGTATGGATACAATATCGATAAAGGTGAAATTGATTGGGAATTTTTTATCGGTTCGGATTTAAATGGTTCCTGCGTGGTAACCGAAGATAGTTGCTTACTTGTACCTGTAGAAAAGCAGTTTATTGCAGGTAAAGGCGGAATATTAAAATTGAATCCGCGAAAAGGACATGAAGAAGCAGTTGAGTGGTATTTTCCCGTTAATAATCTTCATTTACTCGATTGGGATGGCGGAGTGATTGGAAGTACCTGTATAAACGATAAATATAAAACTTCAGGACAAAAATTTCTCACCGCTTTTTCCGGTATAGACGGATATTTATATGTTATTGACTATAAATCAATTGACGGAACGACAAAAAGTTTTGACGGAAAAACAATTGTTAATAAACCCGAACTGGTTTTTAAATATAAAATCGGTTCTTCGATTTCCACTCCGATTATTTTTGATAATAAATTAATAGCAGCAGGATACGAGGGAATATATTTATTTGAATTCGATGAAAATAATGAATTTACTTTATTGGATAAAAAAAATTATGTCTTTGAAGCAACCCCAATAGCTTTCGACGGAAAAATATATTTAGCTTCGAAAGACGGATATTTATATTGTTTTGGAGAATAATAACTAATATCAAGAATTTAGTATCCGGTATTCAGTATCAAGAATTTAGTATTCAGTATTCAAAATATTAGTTTTTCATTCAGAAATAGCTTCGCTGAACTTCGTTTCGGCATTCTTAATTCATAATTTAAGTGTTATTTACGACCTTTTTAATCGGATATTTGTATCTTTTTATGCTTTTTTGCATATATGTTTTTATCCAATTTGATTATATTTACATATTAATAAAATAATGACTCTCTGTAGGTTTTAACTCTGTGCATTATAAATTTTTTAAAAATCTTATCTTAATAAAGTTTCACAAATAAGGAGGAATTGTTATGTATAATTTTGTTTCTTTAAACGTAAAATGTCCTATCTGTGGTGCATCATTTATGGATGAAGAACATCTTGTTGATAACGAGCCAAGTATCAAATTAAATATTAAAATAGCTGCAAAAGAAGGATTCATAAACCTGAGTTCGATATACGGCAGTTATAATTACGTTTGTTCGATTGATACACCGCATAACGATGTAGCAGAATTTACATGTCCACATTGCCACGAGGAATTGCATAGTAATATAGAATGCAAAGTTTGTAAAGCTCCGATGGTACCTTTCTATTTGGATATGGGTGGTATAGTAAGTGTTTGTTCAAGAGCAGGATGCAAAAACCATACTGTTGAATTCGATGATTTAACACACGCTCTCACAAAATTCTACCAGGAATACGGTTTCATTAGAGAAAGCACAGAAGAAGAAAAAGCTTTTGCCGAGCTTCCAGAACCCGAAAAAGATGAACAGCTTGAGATTCTCGAAACAGGAACTTTCCTGCAGGCATATTGCCCGCACTGCAAAAGGAGTTTGATAGAAACGGATATGCTTAAATTGAAAATTGTAAACGACAAAAAGGAAATCGGTGATGTAATGCTAAGTCCTTATCTTAACGTATTTTCTTCCAAGTCTACAATATTCTTGACTGAAGGAAAACCGGTTGGTGATTTAGAATGTTTTCATTGTGATGAGAGCCTTATGGACAAAGAAAAGCAATGTGAATTATGTGGTTCTCCCGTTGCAAAAATCTCTATAAGTGCGAGGTCAAAGTTAATAGATTTTTATATCTGTTCAAAAAAAGGATGCAGGTGGCACGGGTTAAGTGAAGATGATATAAATGAAATAAAACTTGAAGACAGCCTTGAATGGTAATATATTCAATGTTAAATGCTAAATTATTTTTGATTAAATTTATAAACAAAATATGTTCCAAATAATCAGGAAACAGGAAATGGCAAAGGGCTCCATCATACGCTTTGACATAACTGCACCAAAAATTGCTGCAAAAGCAAAAGCAGGACAATTTGTTATCGTGAGAATAAATGAAACAGGCGAACGGATTCCGCTTACCATTGCAGATAGGGATGAATTTGCAGGAATTATTACTTTGGTTTTTCAGGTAGTGGGAAAAACCACAGCACTTATGCGCTCTTTAAAAGAAGGTGATTTAATAAAAGATGTTGTTGGTCCGCTTGGGAAAGCTGCTGAAGTGGAAAAAATCGGTACGGTTGTGATGGTTGGTGGCGGCACGGGTGTTGCTATTTTGCATCATGTCACCAAAGCATTTAAAGAAGCAGGTAATCATGTGATTGGTATTATCGGTGCAAAAGAAAAAGATTTGATTATACTCGAAGATGAAATGAGAGCAATGTGCGATGAACTAATTGTAACTACAGATGACGGAAGCTGGGGTGAAAGAGGTTTTGTTACACAACCATTACAAAAATATCTTGGAGAGAGATATGATATTAAGCTTGTTTATGCTATCGGTCCGATTATTATGATGAAGAATGTTTGCAATCTTACTAAAAAATATAAAATTCCGACAATGGTCAGTTTAAATCCGGTTATGATAGATGGGACGGGAATGTGCGGCGGATGCAGGGTAACGGTTGATAATAAAACACAATTTTGTTGTGTAGATGGACCTGATTTTGACGGACACCTTGTAGATTTCGATGAGCTTGAAAAAAGAAATAACATTTACATAAAAGACGAGAAAGATTCTTTACTGTTTTCAATCAGATAATTAATAAATTTGTTATATTAAAAATTAAATTTTAATAATATATGTTCGAACAAGATGTAAAATATTTAAAATTTAAAACTTATTTAAATACTTACTGTCCACACTGCCGAAACACTTTTAATGTAGAGAAAAAAGATTCGAAATCTCTCGATTTCAAAGCCATATATAAAGGACAGGAAATAGATTTAAGATTAAGTCCATTTCTCGACGTGTTCGACGTCGAATCCTCAGTACCTATTACAGAAGGTGACCGGGTTGAAGATTTAAAATGCCCGAGATGTAAGAAATCGTTGATTAATAAAGATGTTCCTTGCGGTGAATGTGGTTCGCCCGTAGCAGAGTTGATTATTGCTGTGTATTCAAAGCTCATACCGTTTTTTGTATGTATGAAGCATAAATGCACCTGGCACGGATTATCGAAGGCAGATGAAAATAAAATTAAGTTAAAAATCCCACGTCAGGAAATGCCCGAGCAAGACCAAAAACTAAGAGTAGCAAATTACGGGGAAGTACCTTATGGTTACACTTCAGAACTTGCAGTACTGGAAGCAGGAAGATGTTTACAATGTAAAAATCCCAAATGTGTAGACGGTTGTCCCGTTAATATAGATATTCCAACTTTTGTCAGACTAATTGCAGAAGAGAAATTTGATGAATCAGCAAAAAATATTAAAGAGAGAAATATATTGCCTGCAATTTGCGGAAGGGTCTGTCCTCAGGAATCGCAATGCGAGCAGCTTTGCATACTTGGTTTAAGGGATAAACCCGTAGCTATCGGCAATCTTGAAAGGTTTGTTGCAGACTTCGAAAGAAAAATGGATTTGGTAAGAATTCCATCTATAAAAACTAAATTAAACAAAAAAATAGCAATTGTCGGTTCCGGACCTGCCGGTTTAACTGTTGCAGCCGACCTTCAGCAACTCGGATACCAGGTAACAATTTTTGAAGCCCTGCACGAAACAGGTGGAGTTTTGGTTTACGGTATTCCGGAATTCAGGCTTCCAAAATCAATTGTATCATTTGAAATCGATTACCTGAAAAAACTCGGAGTAAGATTTGAATTAAATCACGTTATCGGAAGAACAATTACTATAGATGAACTCCTTGAGCATTTTAGTGCAGTATTCATTGGAGTTGGAGCAGGTTTACCGACATTTATGAATATCGAAAATGAAAGTCTTGGAAATGTATTTTCGTCAAATGAATATTTAACGAGAATGAATTTAATGAAAGCATATAAATTCCCCGAATACGATACACCAAAACCAAGAGGTAATAAAGTTGTAGTTATAGGTGGTGGAAACGTAGCAATGGATTCCGCCAGAACAGCAATCAGAACGGGTTCAAGTGAAGTGACTATTGTATATAGGCGTTCCCGTCAGGAGCTTCCTGCACGTCACGAAGAAGTCAGACACGCGGAAGAAGAAGGAATTAAATTTATGCTTCTGACAAACCCGACTAAGTATATTGGAAATGACCAAAGGATGGTAAAAGGAATGGAATGTATAAGGATGAAACTCGGTGAACCGGATGCATCAGGAAGAAGAAGACCCGTTGCAATCGATGGTTCTAATTTTGTATTGGATACTGACCTTGTGGTTGTAGCTATTGGCACGGGACCAAACCCGATTATATTCCAGACTACACCTGACTTAAAAAGAAATAAATGGGGATATCTTGAAGTCAATCCCGAAACGATGGAAACATCCAAACAATTTGTTTATGCAGGTGGTGATATTGTTACAGGTTCGGCTACGGTAATACTTGCTATGGGTGCGGGAAGAATAGCGGCAAATGCAATACATAAGAAGTTATCGGAAGCAGCGTAATTTCGTTGCTAATAATGACGGATTTATTATGAAAGATAGTGTAAGAAGGATTTAATATACGTTAAATATATTTATTCAATAATCTGAGATATCCTTCCTATCTAAGGAACAATCATATTTATTTTAATTTTTAAATTGAAATTTTGATATTTAATTTTTGATTTTTAAATTTTTAACATAATAACTAATAACCAAATAATTATATGCGAATAAGCAGAATAAATACAAAAGATTTAAAAAAGGAAACTGATGACACAGTTGATGTGGGTTTATTGAAACCTTTAATAAAGAAATACAAACACAAGAAAGGGAATTTGATTCCTCTTTTACAGGGTGCACAAAACATTTATGGTTATATTCCCAAAGAAGTTTTTGAAAAAATATCCGAAGAAACCGGATTGAAAGTAAACGATATGTACGGAGTTGCTACATTTTATGCACAGTTCCGATTAAAACCTGTCGGTAAACATATCGTAAGAGTCTGTCACGGTACAGCTTGCCATGTACAGGGTGCTACGGCAATATCGGATGAATTAATTAGTTTTCTTGGTATTAAAGACGGTGAAACAACTCCTGACAGAGTATTTACTCTTGAATCAGTAGCCTGCCTTGGATGTTGTTCCCTTGCTCCTGTAATGATGATTGGTGATGAAACTTATGGTAAGCTGAATAAAAAGAAAACAGTTGATGTAGTAAAGGATATTAAACGTAAAGAATCATTAGCAGCGAAAGCAAAATTGACAGATAATATATCAAAAAATTAAATTTAAAAATTTTATACAAATAAGAAAATAAATTTTTTACGAAATGGAAAAAGCACAAGTAATAGTCGGACTCGGTAGTTGCGGGCTCGCTGCTGGAGCGGGGAAAGTCTATGAAGAGATAGCAAGAATTAAAGAAGCTGATAATCTAGATTTCGAGTTAAAGAAAACCAGTTGCGTCGGGATGTGTTTCAGGGAACCATTGGTGGAAGTAATCGATGAATCCGGTTCGTACCTTTATGGTGAAGTCGACGTAAAAAAAATTGATGAGATTATAGAAAAACACGTTGTTAATTTATCTCCA
>JGI20214J51088_10002229_pt1 | contig 12996 bp, 11 predicted proteins | sample WetSurMetagenome_FD_51088 | JGI IMG/M metagenome (IMG submission 51088)
TTTCCCCTCATAGGCTTTTATGTATAAAACAGCGGATACGGGGTGGGCTCCCAATCTCAAAAGGGCGCCTCCGCCGGCGCACTTCCATTTCCGGGAATAGGTGGCGTGAGATCCGGAATGGCTTTCTTCCCCCCGGATGTCCATGACCGTCCCTTTGCTCGCCTTCATCAGATTTTTCAGCTTGGATATGGGCGGGGCGTAGACCCAGTTTTCCGCGTAGCAAAGGGTGACTTTGTTATCCCTTATGGCTCCGGCCACTGCTTTACAATTCGCCATGGCTTCGCGGAACATGGTATCGCGGTCCACGGCCAGCCCGACCAACTCTTCCGGTCGATCTGTCCCGAAATATCCCGTTAGAGGCTTTTCGCAGATCACGTGTTTGCCGGCCCGGGCCGCCTGGATGATGAATTCATGATGCAGAGCCGTGGGAACGCAGATATCGACGGCATCGATATCCTTCCGGTCCAAGAGGCTCCGGTAGTCGTCGATAACCTGAGGGATGCCGAATTTATTCGCCAGCGCCTCAGCCTTCCCCTTTGTCCGGGATGCTACCGCCAGAATTTCGACTTTCGCGCCTCGTAGGGATTTATAATTACTCAGATGCAAATGGGCCGCAAAATTGGCCCCGACGATTCCAATCCTTAGCGGTGACATAAAGAACTCCTTTCCCTCAACGTGGATCTAAATCAGGGATTATTAACTCCTCAAAAAAGTTGTTTATTAAGGTGAGTTGACAAAACCCCGCTTTTTTTGTTGACGGAAAGCATATGAATAACAATCCGCTATGTCAATGGATATAAATGTTCAAAAACCTTCCCGTCATCAGGGCCTTTTGAAAAAATGGATGAGAACGTCTTCGCAATGAACAAAAATGTTGACAGGTACAATAGGTTTTGCTATATGGAAAACAATTCCGTAATACGGAATTGTGTCTTTGAACCTGTCCAACGGAGCGTTGTCGTTCACACGATCGGAAAAGGTTGGTTTATCTTTGATGGAACAGGACAATAAGCCTATGAAACCAAAAACAGTTCAATCCAGGCCGAACAATCTGGTCCAGACGATCGAGCGGGTCTCCCTGATTCTCGAGATGGTGGGACAAAACTCCCACGGAATGAGCATCAGGGACTTGTCATCCGGGCTGAATCTCCCCAAAGGGACCATCCATCGCCTTCTTTCATCCTTGTCTTTTTTTGGTTATATCCGACAGGACCCGGAGACAAAGATCTACTTTCTGGGTTTGAAATTGATGGATTTGAACGCCCAGTTGAGCAACCAACTCGATTTTCGGAAGGTCGCGGAGCCGATTCTGCGGGATCTGGCGGAGAAGACGAAACAGACGGCACACCTGGTCATTCTGGATCGGGATGAGGTGGTCTACGTGGACAAAGTTGAGACGCAACAACCGGCGGGCGGTCTGAAAATGGCGTCGCGTGTAGGTTCCCGGAATCCGGCTCACAGCAGCGCGGTGGGGAAGGTCCTGCTCTCCTATTTTTCTGAAGATGCCCTGNAGGATTTTCTTCATAGGAAAGGACTGCCTCGGCGGACGGCGAATACGATTGCGGACCCGGACGCTTTCCGNGAGCATTTGAAAATCGTCAGAAACCAGGGATATGCGATCGACGATGAGGAAAATGAAAAAGGAATCCGCTGTTTGGGGGCTCCGATTTTTGATGGAAAGGGTAGACCCGTGGCCGCCATCAGTGTTTCGGGTTCGGTTTTCCAGGTCACCAAGAAGGCCGTTCATGATGTCATGAAGGGAGAGGTTCTGGCGGCATCCGCCGAAATCTCACGGCGGCTGGGTTTTCAGGGGGGATAGTCGGAACGGGAAGGGAGTAGATGAACGAATTTGCGGCAGGCGGATTTGAGGACGGAGGAAGACAGCAAACAGGATTTTTATAAAACAAAAAAGGATCGGAGGGGAAAAATGAAAAAATTATGGATGGTTCTTTTATTGACGGTCGTTTTCATCCCATTTGCNCATGCGGGAGATTCCAAACCGATAGAGATGAAACTGGGCCACTTCGCGGCGGACGCCCATCCGGGCAATCTGGCCAGCAAGATGTTTGCCGAGGCGGTCGAGAAGAGGACNAACGGGGCAATCAAGGTGACGATTTACCCGAACAACGCGCTGGGCGCCCCGCCGGAGGTCCTCGAACAGAACATTCTGGGCGCCGTGGACATGAGTTTGCCCACGCAGGGGCAACTGGGGAAATATTCCAAGAAATTCAACTGCGTCATGCTCCCGTTTGTGTTCAACGATTATGCGCAGGCGGACAAGGTCCTGGACGGTCCGTTCCTCAAATGGGCGGCGCCGGATCTGGACAAGGCCGGGTTGGTGTTCCTGTCCAACTGGGAATGGGGGTTCCGGAATCTGACGAACAGCAAACATCCGGTGAACGTCCCCGCGGACGTCAAGGGATTGAAGGTGCGCACCCCGCCCGAACTGCCCACGCAGGCGGCCATGGAGGCCCTGGGTGCCGTGGTCGCGACGATCAATTTCAATGAGCTGCAGATGGCCCTGAAGCAGGGGGTGGTGGACGGCCAGGAGAACCCGATCGCCGTCATCCATTCCAACAAGATCTATGAAACGCAGAAATATCTCGCCATAACCGGCCACAATTACAACTGCATGGTCCATGTGATCAGCAAGAAGGTCTGGGACAAGCTGACTGAGGCGCAGAAGAAGATCGTCCGGGAGGAGAGCAAAAAGGCCGGAGACTGGATGAGAAAGACCTGCCGGGATGCGGAATCGAAGCAGATCAGCGAGTTGAAGGGATTCGGCATGGAGGTCACCTATCCCGACAAGAAGGAGTTCAAAAAGCTCATGCAGCCCGCCTATGACCGGATGAAGGCCATCGCGGGCGAGGATAACATCGCGGCGTTCGTCAAGATGGTGGACGCGGCGAAGTAAGCCTGGATAAGCAGGGGGAAGGGAGAGTTGAGATCGGCGGACTCCCCGGCGGTCTCAACTCCTTTCACCATGTATGTTTCCGCGTTCGGAAGGTGGAAACAAGAAGACCTGGATGCATTCAAGAGTTCTGAAATGTTGACACTGTCCATCTTTACCGTCCTTCTGGTGTTCATCATCCTGAATGTCCCCATCGCCGTTGCCATGGGACTGACGGCGATCATTTTCTTCATTGGTCTGGGGAATGAATCGCTCCTGACGATGCTGCCGCAGCGGATGTACGCCTCGACGACGGGCTTCACGCTGCTGGCGATCCCGTTCTTCATCCTGGCGGCGAACCTGATGAACACAGGCGGTGTGACGAGCCGGATCTTCCGTTTTGCCAAGGCCGTGGTCGGCCACATTCCCGGCGGTTTGGGACAGGTGTGCGTTATCGCCAACGTGATCTTCTCCGGGATGTCAGGCTCGGCGATCGCCGATGCGGCGGGCCTGGGGCAGGTCCTGCACAAGGCGATGGTGGACAACGGTTTCAAACCGAAATTTTCCGCCTCCATCGTGGCCGCCGCGGCGACGATCGGCCCCGTGATCCCCCCCAGCATCCCCTTTGTCCTCTTGGGGCTTTGACCGGGGTTTCGGTCGGCAAGCTCTTCATGGCCGGCTTCATTCCGGGGGCGCTGATGGCCGTGGCCATCATGATCGCCATCGGCTTTCAAGCCAAGCGGTACAACCTGCCAAAGGAGGAACGGGCCGATTTCCGTGAAATCGCTGCCAGCACGAAAGCGGCGTTCCTGCCCCTGCTTACGCCGGTCATCATCATCGGCGGGATTCTCGTCGGGATTTTCACCCCGACGGAAGCGGCGGTGGTCGCCTCCCTCTACGCACTGTTTCTGGGCTTTTTCTATCGGGATCTGAGGTGGAAGGACCTGCCGGACATCTTCTGGGCCTCGATCCGGCAGACGGTCAGCCTGCTTTTCATCATCTCGGCGGCCGGCTTCTTCGGGTGGCTCACCATCCACCAGAAAATCCCCGACCAGATCATCCTCTCCCTGACGGGCATGAGCCTCTCACCTGCCGGTGTCATGGCGATGATCATCGTGATCGTTCTGCTCCTCGGTTGCTTCCTCGAGGGGAACGCGATCTTCATCATCACGATCCCGATCTTCCTGCCGATCGCGCAGCAGTTTGGGATCGACCTCATCAATTTCGGTGTCGTGATGACCCTGCTGATCATGGTGGGAAACCTGACGCCGCCGGTGGGGATGTGCCTTTTCGCGGTTTCCAGTTTCAGCAAGGTGAGTATCGGAGCCCTTTCAAAGGAGATCGTGCCCTATCTGGTGGGGATATTCATCGTCACGGTGGTCATTGCCTATGTTCCGCAGATTTCGACGTTTCTGCCGAATCTCATCATGGGGCGATAGGGGATGCCATGGGAAAAATAATGAATTTAATGGCAATGATCGATAGAGTGATTCTGAAGGCGTTGAAGGTCCTTACGATCGTCAGTTTCATTTTCCTGACGATCCTGATCACGGCCAATGTGATCGTCCGTCTCTTTCCGGTCGTTTCGCTGCACTGGTTCGATGAGATCATCGAGCTGCTCTANGCCTACCTGGTTTTTTACGGGGCAGCCGCCCTGTGGATCCTGCGAGGCCACATCAGCGTGGGGGACTGGATCGAGAAAAGCATCGGGAATCCGCGCCTGCGACATCTCTACCGGATGTTTATCGAATTTCTGGTCCTCGCTTTTGCCGCGGTCTTTTTCTACTACTCCCTGAGGCTGACGATTTTGGCCCTGGATGTGACGAACGTCTTTGCGATCCCGAAGAGGGTTCTCTATTCCTGCATGCCGGTCGCGGGCGCCCTTATGGTGATCTATTCGCTCCGGAATATCGCAGTCGAACTGATCGGATTCGGGAAAACCGGGGAAGGAGAGGTATGATGGATGAAATCCTGAAAGAAATAGAGGGCTATGGAATCGTTCCGGTGGTCAGGATCGAAAAGGCCGCAGACGCCCTTTCTCTCGGGAAGGCGCTCTTGGCGGGGGGGTTGCCGCTCGCGGAGATCACTTTCCGGACCGCGGCGGCGGAGGAGGCGATCCGGACCCTGACGGAGGGAATGCCGGAGCTGATCGTCGGCGCCGGGACCGTGCTATCAATCGAACAGGCCCAGAAGGCGATCCGGGCGGGCGCGGGATTCATCGTTTCCCCCGGATTCAATCCGAAGGTCGTCTCCTTTTGCCGCGAACAGGGTGTTCCCGTGATTCCGGGGGTCAATTCGCCGACGCAGATCGAGGCGGCGATGGAGTGCGGTCTCCGGGTCATGAAGTTTTTCCCCGCGGAGGAATCGGGGGGCGCCGCCTTTCTCAAGGCCGTCGAGGCGCCCTACGGGGGGATCAAATTCATCCCGACCGGCGGGATCAATCCGGCGAACCTCATCTCCTATCTTTCGTTGAAAAATGTGATCGCCTGCGGCGGGAGCTGGATGGTGAAGGGGGAACTCATCTCGGCGGAAAAATTCGAAGAGATCGCGGAACTCACGCGGGAGGCGGTCCGCACCCTGCTCGGTTATACGCTTGCCCATGTGGGAATCAATGAGGAAAACACTGACCATGCAAGTCAAAGCGTGGAACTGTTTTCCCGCCTGTTCCATTTCCCGACCGCAGACGGTCTGGGTTCCTGCTTCATTGGAAAGAGAGAGATCGAAATCATGAAGGGCCCTGGCCGCGGCGAAAAAGGACACCTCGCTTTTGACACGAACGACGTCGAAAGGGCGCTCTTCCACCTCGAAAAACAGGGCATCTGGCCCGTCGCGGGAACGGAGAAGTTCAAGGATGGAAAAAAGGTCCTCGTTTACCTGAGCCAGGAAATCGCCGGATTCGCGATCCATCTCCGGCAGAAGGGGTAACGGATTCCTATGAAAAAGATCATTGCCTTCGGCGAGATCATGTTGAGACTGAAGGCGCCGGGAAGCGAAAGGCTCCTCCAGGGTCCGATGCTGGAGGCGACCTTCGGGGGAGGGGAGGCGAATGTGGCCGTGGGGCTGGCCCGCTTCGGCATGGATGCCGCCTTCGTGAGCCTGATCCCCCCGAACCGGATCGGGGACGCCTGCGTTGCGGAGCTGCGCAGACAGGGGGTGGATGTCTCCCGTATCATCCGGAAAGGGAAACGNCTCGGCATCTATTTCCTGGAAGCCGGGGCCAATCAGCGTCCTTCCGTGGTCATCTATGACCGGGCGCATTCCGCNATCGCGGAGGCGATCCGCGGGGAGATTCCCTGGGATAGGGTTTTTGCCGGGGCCGGATGGTTTCACATCACCGGGATCACGCCTGCGATTTCCGAATCNGCCGCCCTCGTTTCCCTGGAGGCGGTTCTNCATGCGAAGGAGAAANGCCTGACCGTTTCGTGTGACCTGAATTANCGGAAGAACCTCTGGAAATACGGNCGNACGGCGCAGGAGGTGATGACGGAAATCGTGAAGCACGCCGATGTCGTCACGGCCAACGAAGAGGACTGCCAGATGGCCTTGGGCGTCTCGGCGGATTCGGANGTCGAATCCGGGAAGATGGAAGCGGATCACTACCGGAGGCTGACGGACAAAGTGCTCGAACGNTTTCCGGATCTTGGGAAGATTGCAGTGACCTTGAGGGAAAGCCATTCGGCGGACCACAACGGCTGGTCGGCGGTCCTGAACAACCGGAGTGAATTCCTGGTATCGCGGAAGTACGAGATCCGGAACATCGTCGACCGGGTGGGAACGGGGGACTCTTTTGCCGCGGGGCTGATCTATGGCCTTCATGCGCTGAAATCGGACCGGGAGGCGCTGGAGTTCGCAGTCGCAGCGTCCTGTTTGAAGCATTCGATTCCGGGGGATTGGCCGCTGCTTTCCCTGGAAGAGGTTCAAAGCCTGCTTGAGGGATCCGGTTCGGGAAGGGTCCAACGATAAAAGAATTAAGGAGAAAATCATGGATATTCGTTATGCGGTACATCCGGACCATATGAAAACGCTGGACACAAATGGGGTCCGGGAACATTTTCTCGTGGAAAATCTCTTCGAGAAGGACCGGCTGAACATGGTCTACAGCCATATCGACCGGATCATCGCCGGGGGGGTCTCTCCGGTGAACGGAACCGTGGAGCTTATGGGGACCAGGGAACTGGGGGTCGATTTCTTCCTGCAGCGCCGTGAGCTCGGGATCATCAACATCGGCGCCGCCGGTATGGTTTCCGTCGACGGGAAGGGGTATCCGCTGGGGAACAAGGAATGCCTCTACATCGGCATGGGGGCGAAGGAGGTCTCCTTCGCAAGCGCCGACCGGAATGATCCGGCCCTGTTCTATTTCAACAGCGCTCCGGCCCATGCCGCCTATCCCGTCGTGAAACTCTCCCTGAGCGACGCCCAGCGTCTCGATCTGGGCGATCCGGTCAAGGCGAACGTCCGGACGATTTACCAGTTCATCCATCCCAAGGTGCTCAAGAGCTGCCAGCTCGTCATGGGGCTCACCATCCTGAAANCGGGAAGCAACTGGAACACGATGCCCACCCACACCCACGACCGGCGGATGGAAGTGTACCTCTATTTCGACATGCCGGAGGATACCGTGGTTTTCCACCTCATGGGGGAGCCGAATGAGACACGTCATCTCGTCGTCCGCGACAGGCAGGCCGTCATTTCGCCGAGCTGGTCCATCCACTCGGGGGTGGGGACCGGCAGCTACACCTTCATCTGGGGGATGGTCGGGGAGAATCAGACCTTCACGGACATGGACAATGTTCCCATGTCGGCGTTGAAGTAAAATCCCCGGTTCATAAATAAGGAGACCACCATGGTAATAGATCGTTTCAGCCTTAAAGGTAAAGTGGCTTTCATTACCGGTGCATCCTACGGCATCGGGTTCGCGATCGCCAAGGCGTATGTTGAGGCNGGCGCAAAAATCGTTTTCAACGATATCAAGCAGGATCTGGTCGACAAGGGGNTGGCTGCGTATGAAGAAGCNGGTATCAAAACCCGCGGCTANGTCTGCGATGTGACCGATGAAAATGCCGTCAATGAAACCGTGAAGAAGATCGAGAAGGAAGTCGGTGTCATAGACATTCTCGTGAACAATGCCGGCATNATCAGACGCATTCCGATGTTGGAAATGAGCGCTGCCGAGTTCAGNCAGGTGATTGACGTGGATCTCAATGCGCCTTTCATCGTGTCAAAGGCNGTCATCCCCTCCATGATCAGGAAGGGGCACGGAAAGATCATCAACCTCTGTTCGATGATGAGCGAACTCGGNCGTGAGACCGTTTCCGCCTATGCCGCTGCGAAGGGCGGGCTCAAGATGCTCACCCGAAACATCTGCTCTGAGTATGGCGCCCAGAACATCCAGTGCAACGGTATCGGACCCGGGTATATCGCAACTCCGCAGACCGCTCCTCTGCGCGTTGACGGTCATCCGTTCAACAGTTTCATCATCTCCAAGACGCCTGCCGGTCGATGGGGAACGACGGATGATCTCATGGGACCCGCCGTCTTCCTTGCATCTGATGCGTCAAATTTCGTCAACGGACATATCCTCTATGTTGACGGCGGTATTCTCGCCTATATCGGCAAGCAGCCGTCGTAAAAATTCAGAACCCATGGGAAAAGGCATAATCAGTATGTAAAAGAGTTTGCAGCAAAGAGTTAATGCGTGTTTTTCATGAGGGTTGGAAAACCGAACCCAATCCCCAAAAGTGTTGACATGCGCAAGAGGTTTTGTTATAAGGATCACGGTTCCGCATTGCGGAACCTATCTCTTCCGGCGGCTGCGTTTTCAGGGAGGGGGGATGAGGATGAAAAAGACGATGTTGTCGAAGATGTCATCATTTTCCTCTAAGGTATGTTAAGATAAACGCGTTTTAAAAAATCCATGAACATCAAGAAAGGGAGGATCTGTATGAAAAAATTTAAGTTATTTATGGTTCTTGGCGTATTTGCCCTCGTGTTCTGCTTTGTCGTGACGGCGCAGGCCCAGATGGTGCTCAAGCTCTCCGAGATTCACGGCAAGGGTTACCCCACCGAGCTTGCCGACGAGGAGTTCGCACGTCTCGTCGAGCTCTACACAAAGGGGCAGATCAANGTCGACGTCTATCCTGGCGGTCAGATCTCCGGCGACGAGAAGGTCGTCATCGAGCAGGTCAAGATCGGCGCCATCGCCATCGCCCGCGTCAGCTCCGGCGCCTTGGGCTCCTTCAATCCCCAGCTCAACGTCTTCGCGCTGCCTTTCATCTTCGATTCGAAGGCCCACATGTGGGCCTTCCTGAACGGCGCCGCGGGCCAGAAGATGCTGGCGGATCTCGCCCCCTCGGGATTTGTCGGCCTCTGCTGGTATGACGGCGGTGCCCGCTCGTTCTACGCCAACTACCCGCTCAACACGATCGCGGACCTCAAGGGAAAGAAGTTCCGCGTGATGCCCAACGCCATCCTCGTGAAGATGGTCGAGGCCATGGGCGCGAGCGCCGTTCCGATGGGCGCCGGGCAGGTCTTCAGTGCGATCCAGACCGGTGTGATCGACGGCGCCGAGAACAACGCGCCCTCGCTGATCTCGTTCAACCACTACCAGGTCGCCAAATACTACATGCTCGACGAGCATCTCCGTCTTCCCGAGGTCCTCTTCATGAGCAAGATGGTCTGGGACAAACTCAGCAAGGACCAGCAGGCCGCCATCCGCAAGGCCGCGGCAGAGACCGTCGATTTCCAGCGCAAGAAGTGGGATGCTTACGAAATCGAGGCTCTGAACAAGATCAAGAAGGAAGGTCAGATCGTCGTCGAGATTAAGGATAACACCCCCTTCCGGGACGCGGTGAAGCAGTTNCTTGCCGACGAATCGCCGAAGTTCGCCGAAACGATCAAGGCGATCAATGCGGCCAAACCGAAGAAATAGATCAATCCTGTAACGATTGAGGCGGGGTCCTGATCGGGAGGGTCCCGCCTTCAATCGTTTCATTCATCATTGGTACAAGGAGGCTTCCCGTGTCCGAAAAGAGAGGTCCCGTGCGGAGTTTCTTGCTGAAGATCGACAAGGCCATCGACGGCTTCTGTATCATCCTGCTGGTGGCCATGATCCTGATCGTCGTGATGGCGGTCATCACCCGCAAGGGATTCGGCTGGATGTTCGCCTGGTCGGAGGAGATCACCCTGTTGTGTCTCACCTGGTTCACCTTCATGGGCATCGCGATCGGTTTCCGCGAGCGGCTCCACCTCAGCATGGAAATGATAGATATAGATAAGTTGCCCCCGAAGGTGCTGTGGGTTACCGACCGCTTCATCGATCTGGTCACCTTTTTCTTCGGCCTCTACCTCGTCATCTACGGCTGGAACTTCGCGATGATGATGCGGGGATCGATCCTTTCTGCGACCGAGATGCCCAATCTGGTCCAGTACATCGTCATGCCGATCACCGGTGTCATGACCTGCGTCTACGCGGTGCTCCAACTCCTGGGCCACGATTTGCGCCGGTACAACGTCATCGAAGAGGAGATCAAACGCGATGCCTGATAATACCACAGCCATCTGGATCCTCTGCGTCACATTTTGCGTGTTCCTTCTGCTGAGGTTCCCCGTTGCCCTGGTCCTGGTCATCTCCTCTATCGCCACGCTCTGGTATCTCGACATGCCTATCGTGGTGGTTGCGCAGCAGACGATCCAGGGCATCAACTATTTTTCCCTCCTCGCGATCCCCTTCTTCATCCTGACGGGACAACTGCTCGGGGCCGGCGGCCTCGCCAACCGGATCGTTGACTTCGCCAACGTCTTTGTCGGCCGGCTCCCCGGAGGGCTTTCCATCGTCAACTCGGTGGCCTGCATGTTTTTCGGGAACCTCTCCGGTTCCGCCGTGGCCGACACCTCGGCGATCGGTTCGGTGATGATCCCGATCATGGTCAAGAAAGGCTACTCACCCGACTATGCGGTCGGCGTCACGATCTCCTCGGCGATCCAGGGGGTTGTCGTCCCCCCGAGCCATAATCTGGTGCTCTACTCGATCGTGGCGGCGAGCGTCATCGGCGGCATCTCGGTCGGCAAGCTCTTTATGGCCGGCATCATCCCGGGTTTCCTCCTGCTGGCCACCCTGTCCATCGTCGGCGTGATCATCAGCATCAAGCGCAAATACCCGAAGGGCGATCCGGTCAAATTCAAGCAGGTCCCCGCGATCGTCCTCCATGGCTTCCTTTCGCTGACTCCGGCTGTCCTGATCCTTGGCTCGATCATCTTCGGCGTGGCCACCGCCACCGAAGCGGGGGCGCTGGCCGTCGTCTATTCCTTCTGTCTCGGTTTCTTCGTTTACCGTGAACTCAAGCCCAAACACCTCTGGCCCGTTCTGGTGCGGACTTTCCGTACGGTCCTCATGGTTTTTTTCCTGATCGGGGCCTCGGGCGCATTTGGCTATGTCATGACGATCCTGCGCCTCCCCGACCTCATCACGCAGGGCTTTCTGCAGATCTCCGACACGACCTGGGTCATCCTGCTGATGATCAACATCCTCCTCCTCATCCTGGGCGGGCCGATGGATATGGCGCCGATGATCGTTATCCTGACACCGATCCTGCTGCCCGTCTGCATGAAACTCGGCATGGATCCGATCCAGTTCGGCCTCGTTTTGATCTTCAACGCGGGTATGGGTTTGCTGACGCCGCCGGTAGGAACGGTTCTCTTCGTGGGCTGCGCGATCGGCAAGGTGAGCGTNAACGCCGGCACGAAGGCGATGATGCCCTTCTTCCTGGCCATGATGATCGTCCTGGGCCTGATTACATACTATCCACCCCTCACCATGTGGCTCGCGGGCTTCGTGAAGTAAGGCGGCGCAAGGACGGTCCGGTTCTTTATAAAAGGCCTTGAAAGGAGGAAAGCACCATGGGACGAACCATCATCATGAACGATGACCGCCTTTTCCCCAGCGATCCTACCCAGCGGCAGATCGCCCGCCGTCTGTACGGCGAGGTCAAGGATCTGCCCATCATCAGCCCCCACGGTCACACCGATCCGCGATGGTATGCGGACGATATTCCCTTTTCAAACCCGGCAGAGCTGTTCCTGATCCCCGATCATTATCTCTTCCGGATGCTCTACAGCCAGGGCGTTCCGCTGGAAAAGCTGGGCATCCCCCGGGCGGACGGAGGTCCGGTCGAAGCCGATCCCCGGAAAATCTGGCGCCTTTTCGCCGAGCATTATCACCTCTTCCGGGGAACCCCCTCCCGGATGTGGTTCGAGCACGTCTTCTTTTTCCTCTTCGGCATCGACCAGCGTCTTGATCCGGCCAACGCGGACGAAATCTACGATCGGATTGCGGCGACGCTTCTCCGGCCGGAGTTCAGACCCCGCGCGCTTTATGACCGCTTCAACATCGAGGCGCTCGCCACGACGGACTCCCCTCTGGATTCCCTCGAACACCACCGGAAAATCGCGGCCTCCGGCTGGAAGGGAAAGGTGGTTCCCGCATTCCGACCCGATCCAACGGTCGATCCGGAATTCCCGGGCTTTGCGAAAAACGTCGCCCGTCTGGGTGAGATCACCGGCGAGGATATCGCCGTTTGGGACGGATATCTCAAGGCCCTGGCGGCGCGCCGACGGTTCTTCAGGGAGATGGGTTGCACGTCCACCGATCACGGCCAACCCAGCGCCGTGACGGCCGACCTCGATGTTTCCGCCTGCAGGAATCTTTTCGCAAAGGCCCTGAAGGGGGAGATGAACGCGCAGGAGGCCGAACTCTTCCGGGGGCAGATGCTCACGGAAATGGTCCGGATGAGCCTCGAGGACGGTCTGGTCATCCAGATCCATCCCGGTTCCTTCCGGAACCACAACGAAGCGATCTTCCGGCGGTTCGGCCGCGACAAGGGGGCCGACATCCCCATGCGGACCGACTATACCCGCGCCCTGAAGCCCATGCTGGACCGCTTCGGAAACGAGCCCAATCTGACGGTGGTCCTGTTCACCCTGGACGAGACGGCCTACAGCCGCGAACTCGCCCCACTGGCCGGCCATTACCCGATCCTTCGGCTCGGTCCTCCCTGGTGGTTCTTCGACAGCCCCGAGGGGATGATGCGCTTCAAGCGTCTCGTGGTGGA
>JGI20214J51088_10002230_pt1 | contig 12995 bp, 7 predicted proteins | sample WetSurMetagenome_FD_51088 | JGI IMG/M metagenome (IMG submission 51088)
TGGGGCGACAGACGATTCCTACACGCTTTCTGGTACAGAAACCATGACGTATAAAGAATTCATCAATTCATTTTTATATTACAGTAATGAAGATCCGGTAAAAACAAAGCTGTATCAGTACATGCACATTGATCAGGATTCGGATGTACGCGAAAAGCTGGAATGGCTCAACATATTCAGTGATAGTGTAATTGGGATAAAAAATGCAACGCCGGCCAGGATTCTTGAACATATACTCTCCCGGAAATGGACGCTTGAGCCAAATGATAAAGACATGCTGGTTATGTGGCATAAATTTATTTACCGGCACAAGGAATCGGGGCAAAAAATGCTGATGACCTCTTCCCTGGTAGTTATCGGTGATGACCGCATAAATACGGCAATGGCAAAAACTGTTGGTTTACCAATGGGTATTGCGGCTAAAATGGTATTAACAGGACAGATAAAGCTGAATGGTGTTCATATTCCCACCATTAAGGATATTTACGAACCCATATTGGCCGAACTCAGGGAATATGATATCCGCTTTAAAGAAACTATCGGGTATTTACCGGAAAACATTCGGAAATAAACGTTATTTCCTGGCCATTTTTTGTGATGCATAGGTCAACACCTGCATCAGAGCACGACCATCGTGATAACAGCCCTTCCATTCATGTACCTTACGTTCTTTTGTTGTTTCCGGGTTTTTATCGCGTCCGCTGTTATACCAGCCACCATATTGAGGATCGATAATTTCCTTGTTGATATAGCCCCACATTTTCTCAAAGCCTTCGGCATATTTGCTTTCCAACGGATAAAGATTACTGAACAAAGCCAGAGCATGCCATGCTTCGGCCTGAGCCCACCATACTTTAGTACTGTCGAGAATAACCACCGCCGAATCGTCCGAAAACTGATAGCCTTTATCACAAATACCGTAGAAATCCTTATCGAATCCATGGGCAATGGTATGATCAATGAGTTTCTTTGCAATGGCAAGGGTTAATGAATCAGTTTTTCCATATAGAGCCTGAGAAGCATCAACCAAAAGATAAGCGGTTTCAATGTTATGTCCAAAGGAAATATGATCGACGGCCAGGTTTTCCATAATATAGGCACGCGATGAATCGCGGTTACTAATGGGTTGCCATGTTCTGGTATAGTATAACCTCAGGTAACCTTCGTTGGAAGTCATGGTATCTCTTACCAATTCCAGCATTTCTTTAAGGCGGTCTTTAATCTTTTGTTCCGGCAATACCTGATAAGCTGTGGTGAAGGCTTCCATCAGATGAATGCTGCTATTCTGATCTTTCCAGTCGGGATTTCCCCAATAAGCACGAATCAGGTTGCGCGATTCGGGACTTTTTGATTTTTTGATTTTTTCAGCGATGTACAGGTTGTAATATCCTCCGTATACCGAATCGTGCATTGCAGACTCGATCCAGTCGAATGATTTTCTCACCCATGCCAGTACCTGTGGATCCTTGTTAATTTTGGCATATTGCGACAGGCCATAAAGAGCAAAGGCATTACCATAGGTAAGTTTATACGACGGATCGGTTTTCTTTGCCGAATCGGTAAAATAATACTGGCAGAAACCTCCGTCAATAGAATCCCATAAATGCTCCGTTAGAAATTTAAAACCATGGTCAGCGGCTTCACGGTATATAGCTACATCGGGAAAGAGCTCAGAGGCCCTTGCTGCGGCCCATAAGCCGCGTGCCTGGGTAACCAGCATTTTGTTCTGTTCCTTTGAAAGTGTCCAGTCGTTCTCAAAATTGGTCCAATAACCCCCATTAACCGTATCAATGATCCGTGGATAATAGTTATGCAGGAGATGGGTTAGCTGGGTATCAATCAGGGCTTTTTCAACGCCAAGGTATACATCACTTTTTTTTGGTGTGCATCCCGAAACGATCAGCACAACAAAGCAAATACCCAGGAAAGTACTTAGAATCATCTTTCTTTTCATCGGTTTGTTTTTTAATTTTTCAATGTTTAGATAGAACTACACATAACAAAATTATAATCATCGTTCGTGACTTATTTATTTAGCCATGCTTTGTTTCAGTATATTATTTTATTTACCGGAAAGATATAAAAAAATCACCCTCCTTATCTGCATCATGCAAAATGACGGGGGAAAAACTTTATTCCCATCTGCATCTCCTTTTTGGTGTTTACCCAACGCTAAGTTTCCGGGTAATGGATTCATCAATCATGTCCATGTTGAAGGGTTTTTGGAAATATTCGGTAATAAGGCCAGTTTGCATAGATTTTTGTATATCGTGGGTAATTTCATAGCCGGTCAGGATATAATAAAGAATTTCTGGAAACAGCGTACTGGCTCTCTGAACAAATTCCAAACCACTCATACCCGGCATTTTCATGTCGCTGATGATTACCTGTATTTCTGGCTGTTCTTTCAGTATTTCAAGGCCCCGGTATCCTGATTCGGCGGTGATAACCCGGTATTTTTTGTTGAACAGGGTTTCAAACAACATCAGGTTTATGGGTTCATCATCAACATAAAGAATGGTAACGGGGTCTTTCATAGGTCATGATTTACCGGTAAATTAATAATAAATTCCGAACCGGCACCAATTTTTGATCTACATTCTATAGTCCCCTTATGTTCATGTATGATATTTTGGGTTATGGAAAGCCCGAGACCTGTTCCTTTTCCCGGATCTTTTGTGGTAAAGAAGGGATCAAATATATGTTTCAGGTGCTCATGTGAAATACCCGAACCGGAGTCGCAGATAGAAACTTCAACCTTTCCCTGCTTAGTTAAAGTTTTGATCCTGATGGTACCTTCCTGTTCAATAGCCTGGATTGCATTCAACAATATATTCATAAATGCCTGGTGCAGGTTGCTTTCAATACCAGATACTACCATTTTATCCTCTGCATCATATTCCTTGATTATTTCTATTCTTGACTTATATAGATGAAACAGCATGGTGAGTGCATTGTCTAAAATATCATGAACAGGACATTTTGATTGTACCATGGCATCCATTCTGCTGTAGCTGCCGAGGCTCCTAATGATGCTTGTTGTACGTCCGATTCCGGTATTGATTGCCTCAAAGAAGGGTTTGAGTTCATCAAAATGATCCGACAAATGCTCACTGATGTAGTTTTGAATAGCCATGGCTCCATTATAAATATAATTTACCGGATTGTTGATTTCATGGGCAATCCCAGCAGTCAAAATCCCTATGGAGGCCATTTTTTCGGTGTGTATAAGCTGTTCCTGGGTTTCCTGTAATTGTTTCAACGTTAATTCCAGGTGTTCGCGTTGAATATACAGCTCATCGTTGGTGGCCTGAAGTTCTTCATTGGTGCTCTTTAGCTGTTCCATAGCGGTATCCAGTTCAGATGTCCGCTCGTTTACTATTTTTTCCAGGCTAAGATTATACTCACGTAACTTGCTTTCATTTTCCCTTAGCTGATCTTCAAGCTTCTTTTTTTCGGTAATGTTGACATTCGAACGCAGCACAACTTGCTGGTTGTTTATTTTGATAATGATGGCAGAAACACATACAATAAACTCTTTATTCCTGTAAGTAATTCTTGCTTCATAGTTTTGAACCTGGCCGTCTTTTTTGAGTAGCTCGTCCAGTTTTCTTTTATCCTCCGGGTTTGTTTCAATGCCTAGTTGTTTGGATGTTTTGTTGATGACCTCTTCGGATGATAAACCGAGTTCGTTATAAAAAGCTTTGTTGGCAGTAATAAACCGGCCATCCAAATGAGATACTGTGGTGGAAACGGGAGTAGACTCAATCAATGTTCGGAATAAAGCATAATTGCGCTTGATTTCTTCCTGGCTTTCAACGAATCTGGTAATATCTAATACAACACCTCTAAATCCAATGGGTTTGTTGTCTTCGGTGATCACTGATGAATACATTTGAAAAGGGAAGTTACGGCCATCCAGTTTCTTTCCGGTATATTGATTTTCAACTGTTATATATCCGCCCAGTATGGCTTTGATATCTTCCCTGACCTTGTAGTGGTCCTTTTCGTCAACGGCATCGAAAACCGTGAACTTACCCAAAATTACCTCACGGTATTGAAAACCAAACATCTCGGTCCCTGCCTTGTTGATATACGTAATCTTTCCCTGAAAATCGGCTTCATAAATTGTTTGCGGCAATAATTGGGTCATCTCACGGTATTTCCTTTCGCTTCGCGCAATAGTTTGTTCCGCTTTAACCTTGTTGGAAATATCCAGCAACACACCCCGTAACCCTACCGGTTTATCACTTTCAAAAATGGCACTGGAGAATATCTGAACAGGAAAGCGTTCTCCATTCTTCCGTATTGCGGTATAATAATTACCCACCCGTTGTCCATGAATTATTTTCTCAGTATTGCTCAGCACCCTGTCCGTTTCAAGAATAGCGGTAAAATAATTAATTCCTTTTTTCACGTCTTCTTCAGTAAAACCAAAGATGCTGAGTCCGGTTTGATTGATGTATTTTATATTTCCCCTTAGGTCGGCTTCACTAATCATTACTGGCAATAAATCAGCCATATCCTTGTACTTTTTCTCACTTTTGATCAGTGCCTTTTCAGCCTCCAATCTTCTATCACAGTCAATAGTTGCTTTTTTGGCAGCTTTCTTATTAAAAGCGTTGATATGAAAACTAACAAACCCGGTAAGAAACAGCGCCAACGATACATCCAGTGTATAATCCCAAATTTCTGCTGAACTCAGGTTAAGGGAAGTACCATTCATACCCATAAACAGGAAAAGGATAATAATATTAACAATTGGAATCAGCAGCAACAGATATATATTTCTGCCGAAAAGCAACGGGGTAAAGGAAAACACAGCAAATATATACACTATGGTATCCAGGCGCAAGAGTCCCGATGTCTGGTCGAGAAACATTACCGACCAAATCATGGCCATGGCTCCAAAAGAAAGCAGATAGCCCGCAAACCTCAGATGTCCTTTCATGATCAGCAAAAAGGTTAGTGCGGTAATAACCAGAAAAAAGAACATGGGGATAAGAATTGGGACAGGCCAGTAGCTGATATTTCCGTTCAGGTGGAGAAAATACCGGATCAGCATAATGAGGGAAATGGCAACCAGAAGGGGAATGCATAAATAAATAATGAACCTGGCTCTCAATTGTCCTATATAATTTAATTGGGAGATTCTTTTAAATAGATGCTTCCATATGCCCGATTCCCAACCTGTTACCATACCATTGATCTTGCTGATTGAATCGTCCGAATATTATTATATAGATTAGCTCCTTTAAATTTAATAAAAAATAATCGGCTAATCACCTTTCTTGATAAAGAGATTGCCCTGTTCGCTGATAAATAGTAAATTGCTTTTCTCAATCCATAATTATGCTAAAGATGAAACCCCAAAGGAATCTATTACAGGTGAAGGCTTGTTTCATTTTCGTCATCCCCTTAATGGGGGCATTTATTTTTTGTGCCGGTATTTATGCGCAGCAAACCGATACACTCAAAGGTAAAAATTTGTACCGGCCGTTAATGCAAAAAACAGAGGATACACTCTCTCTTCCACAGCATTCGGTGGAAGAAGCACTGATAAAGCGCGACTCCATGGAAGCAAGGCGGGAGTTTATTCGTGATTCCCTGTTGGCCAGGGAGCAACATGTGAAAGATTCCCTATTCAGAAAAAAGCGGATGCTCGATTCCGTAAACATACTGAAGAATCAGCTTCAGCCATTGCTGGAGGCATATTTTGCTTCATTAAAGGAGGATATCGTGATCCGCTATTACCCAATTCCTGTTCAGGGAGATACTGTTCTGGGGGAGTTTTCTTTCCTGCTGTTGCCCTTTGGGGTAATGGATCCGTATACGCCTTGGAAGGGCAAGGCTGTTTTATCGGGTAAGCAGGTTCGTTATACGTATGATCAATCGCGCCAAAGGATTATCGGTATTCAATGCCCCGGCGTTAAGGCTTCATTTGCCTATGTTGACAGGGGCAGTGTGCTGATAATGGAACAACCTGGCATGGTACAGAACAATACTTACGGGCATTTTTACAAAAAACCGGTTGATTCGGTTTATTTTGATCAGAACCGGAAAATATCCAGGATTAAAAAATACATGCTGTTCTATACCCTGGTCAACGGAAATCATTGTGGCCAGTTCCTGTTTACCAATCGCACTCAGGTGAAGCAATATGAATATGGACAGGGAGGTGCGTTGGTACACTACCAAATTACCAGATATTGCGATCGCTGGAAAATTTATGAGCAGAACAAGGTATGCAGCATTCTGAACTTTACTTTTACCAGACAGGGCAATACTTATATGGTTGACCGGCGCAATAACCCGGCCAATAATTATTCCGATGGCACCTATACATTTGTAACCAATGAGAAGGATAATCTCAGCAGCGTGGCCTTTCAGAACCAGGCCAAAACCGAGAACTGGAAACGGGAAATTGAGTTGAACAAAGATGGTAACGTAAACTGTTACATAGACAAAGCCAATGAAGTGGTCAAACAATCACTGTGCATGATTTATCATATTGAAGCCAATGCCCGGTACCCTGTAGAAACTATAACTACTACCTTTGAAAAGGACGGGATTAGCTATTTTCAAAGGAACAATACAACCGGGCAAATTCGCACCCGTGATAAAATGACTCTGGAATGGTCGCCTTGGAAAGCGGAGTAACCTCAGAATAATAAAGTAAAGGTGGTTTCTTCCCAGGGAATGGAATGAACACGGATACCTCCGCCATGAAGCTTCATGATTTCACGGGAGAGGTTTAATCCGATGCCGCTTCCCTGTTCACGGGTAGTAAAGAACGGAACAAACACAGTATCCAGCAAAGCCGGCTCAATTCCTTTGCCATTATCAATAACACTGATCCGCACCTGGTCGTTCACCTGAAAGGCTTTTATTGTAAGTTGTTTCCGAACCTGATGCTCCAGAGCATATAGGGCATTTTGAACCAGGTTGATGATCACCTGGCTGATCAACTTTTCATCGGCACGCAACAATAAGGTTGGTGGAGTAATACTGATTGTCAGATGAGCCTGGTTTCGCTGAATATCTTCCCGCAACAGTATCTCAGTTTGTGAGAATAGATTCTGAACCGGAAACAGGGAAAAGACCGGTTGTGGTAATTGATTGATACTCTGATATCCCTCAACAAACAATGCCAAACCTTTGCTCCTTTTTCGTATCGCTTCAAGGCCGGCAATGACTTCATTCCGGGTAACCTTAGAAGCCATTTCCGGATCAACGTTGTTCTTTTCAAGCAACTGAATAATGCCTGCCGCGGTGAGGGTAATGGGACTTACCGAATTCATGATTTCATGCGTCAGAATGCGGATCAGCTTTTGCCAAGCCTCGGCCTCATTATGTTCCATTTCATACTTGATATCCTGAAAAGATATTATCCGGAATACTTCATCCTGAATCCTGAATATATTGCACCGGAGGGAAAGGAAAACTACTTCATTTTGTATTACAATTTTTACCAATTCCTTGCTGAGCGGGGTCATTTTCACTATAAGTTCGGGAAGTTTCGGATTAAAAACATGCAGTTTTTGCAGGCTGTCTGAATGCGAAATATGTAGCATTCTCTGAACCGCACGATTGCAAAATCGTATTCCACCCTGTTCGTTAGTCACCATCAAACCGGTATGCGCATGATCCAGGATATTCAGGTAAAAATAACGTTCGTTTTCGGCTTTATTTCTGAGCAACTGGAATTCGGCCAGTATGTTGTTCAGATGTTTCCGCAGTGGGTCATGGGAATTCGCTCCCGAAACTGGAAAAGAAACGTTGCCTTCCTCAAACCGAAATGCTTCAAAAAAGCGAAGCAGGTCGCGGTTGGCTTTATGGAGGATTCGCATCAGCCAATACACCTCCAGAACGATGAGTAAGCCTGTATTGATGGCTGAAATGGTCATGCCCGGACGAAAAACCAGGTACATAAATACCAACATGGTTAGGGCAAGTAGCAGCACAAGCAGAATAATTTTCCAATACGGGTTCTTACAGACCATATCGTTTAATTTTTTCATATAAGGTGGAACGGTTAATGCCCAGCGACCGGGCAGTATGGCTCATATTCCCCTTGTGTTTTTCAATAGCCCGCGCAATCAGTTGTTTTTCGTTTTCTTCAAGGTTGAACGTGTCAATGCCTGCAATTGTTTTTCTGCCTTTATCCAGATTAAAATCATCCGTTGTCAGTTCTTCACCCTGGCTAAGAATCACTGCTTTTTCCAACGCATGCTGCAATTCGCGGATGTTTCCCGGCCATGAATGCACACACAGCTTCTTGATAGCCGGAGTTGTGAATTCACGGATTTTTTTTCCATATCTGTCGTTGTATTTCTTAAGAAAAAATCTGGCTAGTACCGGGATGTCCTCAGAACGTTCGCGTAATGGCGGTATATCAATCTGAATGGTATTCATCCGGTACAACAGGTCCTGTCTGAAGCTGCCCTCTTCAACCATTGCGGGCAGGTCTTTGTTAGTGGCAGCTATAATGCGTAAATCCACCGGTATCTTTTTTATCGATCCAAGTGCCGTAAATTCATGATTTTGAAGTACCGACAGAATTTTCGCCTGCATGGGCAACGACAAATTGCCAATTTCATCCAGAAACAGGGTACCCTTATCCGCAAGTTCGATATATCCTGATTTATCAGTTTTGGCATCGGTAAAAGCGCCCTTTTTGTATCCGAATAATTCACTTTCGAATAACGACTCAGCAAGTGAGGCCAGATCTACCATTACAAAAAGCTCCGGTGAACGTGGCGACAACTCATGAATTTGCCGTGCAATGATCTCTTTACCGGTTCCGTTCTCGCCCAGAATCAGCACGTTGGCATCAGTTACGGCAACTTTCTGAATAAGTTTGGAAATACCGGCCATGGCAGGGGAAGGACATGGACAATAGCTTGATCCGGAGGCAATGACTTCTTCAAGGTGCTGGTTCTTATTTGTTAATGATTTTAATGCCAATTGCGATTCCCGCACTTTTAAAGCGGAAAGCACCGATGATAATATTTTCTCTTCATCCCATGATTTTTGGATAAAATCAGCAGCTCCTTCTTTGACTGCTTTCACAGCCAATTCAATATCGCCATAGCCTGTGATCATGACCACTGCGATAGACGGATCCATTTCTCTGATTCTCTTCATCCAGTATAAGCCTTCATTCCCATTATTGATGCCGGCTGTATAATTCATATCCAGCAATACCAGATCAAAGCTTTTTTGTTCCAGGGTTGCAGGAATAAGGTTGGGATTCCGTAATACAGAAACCTCTCCTGCATGCGGTGTTAAAAAAAGACTGAGCGCCGACAACAATTCATTGTTGTCATCTATAATAAGGATGCGGAAATTGTTTTTCATGAGTTGATGCGCAACAAACCAAATTTGTAAATAATTGGTGAAATATCCGACACTATTGTCGGATTATCCAACACCAATTCATACCCTGAATAAGTTATATAACATTAAAACAATACGTTAAAAATATGGCATAGTTCATGTTTTATTTAAAAACAAAACCAATTTCACCATGTTCAGAAGTTACCTGCTTGCCTCGTTCCGAAATATGCTCCGCCACAAGTCGTTTTCAGCCATTATTGTTGTTGGGCTAACTATTGGGACAGCCATATTCGGACTTGTTTTTACCTATGTTCAATATGAGCTTTCCTATGACCGGTTCAACAAAAACTATGCATCTGTATACCGACTTGAATCGCCCGACTGGGCGCTAACCGGGACTGCCTATGTGCCCGAATTGGCACAACAATTTCCCGAGATCATTTCATCTACCCGCGTTTCGTGTTGGGAAGGTGCTGAGGTTACCCTTAAAATCGGTGAGCAGATGATGACGCTGAACAATATGGTTTATGCAGATTCGGGAGTGTTCAATATTTTCACTTTTGATTTTATTAAGGGCAATCCGCATACTTGCTTTGAAATGAACCGTTCCATAGTACTTACAGAAAGTACGGCCCATAAAATCTTTGGTGATGAAGATCCGGTGAACAAAACGGTTCGGATTAATGACAAACTCGATTATACTGTAACAGGAGTGATCAGGGATGTGTCCCGGTTTCATATTAAGGTAAATGCTCTGGCCAACTTTTTATCGCTTGCGGAAACCTATGGAGACCCTGGATTTCTTACCAATTATGGCACATGGAATTATTATACCTATGTACTCCTCAGGGGAGGATCGGATTTTCGGGAGCTGGGGAAAAAAATAAACCGGTATTATTCGGGAAAAGCCATATGGAACGAAGATCCTCCGGAATTTTTTCTTCGTCCGCTCAAAGATATCTATTACACACCGGTAAAGAATGACATGAGTTCCGAAAAGGGCAGCAAACCAATGCTTTACATTTATCTGGTCACGGCAGTCTTTATATTGGTGATTGCCTGTGTGAATTTCATTAACCTCAGCATTGCCAAATCGGCCTCAAGGTCGAGAGAAATTGGGGTCAGAAAATCCACAGGGGCAAAGCGATCAGACCTGATTGCGCAATTTATTGGCGAAGCTGTATTGTATGCTTTCATTGCCACTGAACTTTCCCTGGTAATGATGGAATTATTGCGGCCGCTATTCAACAGTCTGGTACAAAGGGATATCGCCCTTTTATCGTTAGGCTGGCAATGGATCATTTTTCTTGTCCTTGTTCTTCCACTGGGCATAGGTATTCTGGCCGGATTGTATCCCGCTGTGCACTTGTCCCGCTTTAATGCGGTTATCGCCATGACGAAAGAAAAAACACGGGGAAGGGGTTCAGTAGGATTCAGAAGGATGCTCATTGTGCTGCAATTTACGATTTCCATAATCCTTATCATTGGAACATTTGTGGTATACAAGCAGCTTTCCTTGCTCAGAAATGCCGAACTCGGCTATAACAAGGATTATGTTTTGCAACTAAAAATGAACCAGGCACTCCATGATCACTACGAACCGTTCCGTCAACTTCTTGTGCAAAATCCATCGGTTAAAGGGGTGTCGCTGAGTACCCAATCCATTACCAGCATCGGCTGGCAGGAGAGCCTCCGTGTGGATGAGGAGACTAAAGCATTCACCTATCAGGGAATTGATACAGGATTTGTTAACCTGATGGGATTAAAAATACTGGAAGGACGTAATTTTCAGGCACTGTCTTCTGATTCCACCAAAGTAATCCTTAACGAAGAGGCCGTAGCTTACTTTAATCTAAAGTTACCAGTTGTTGGTCAGTTTATTGGTACCGGACAATACCGGTTTGAGGTGTTGGGTGTGGTTAGAAACTTTCATTATCGTTCCCTGCATGATCCCATTGGTCCCATGGTTATTAGCCTGCGAAAAGACTGGCTGTCGACCGTGAACATTAAAATAAGTCCGGAAAATACTGCTGCAACTATTCGTACCATTGCATCACTTTGGGAAAAGTTCTGTCCAGATATTATGTTCCGCTACGATTTTTTGGATGATCAATACCATCGGCTCTATGAAAACGAAAACCGACTGGGCAAGACTTTTATATTCCTGGCCATGCTTGCTATATTTATTGCCTGTATAGGACTTTATGGCCTGTCCTCCTTCCTAGCCGAACAACGGGTTAAGGAAATAGGGGTACGTAAGGTGTTGGGTGATACAACAAACGGCATTGCATGGATATTTGGCCGCGAATTTACCCGGTGGATCATTGTGGCGGGATTCATTTCCGTTCCCCTTGCCTGGTATATCATGAACAAATGGTTGAACACGTTTGCCTATCGGGTGCATATTGATGGGTTTATTTTGGCCGGATCATGCCTGATTGCGCTGTCAGTGGCCCTAACCACTATTTATTTACAAATCAGGAAATATGCAGTAAGAAATCCTGTGGAAGCTTTACGATACGAATAGACCTGAAATACGAGAATGCCGGTGATTACAACCGATTCATTATTTCACCGGCCTGTTTTTTAAAAGAAGCTGTTTCTTCCCTAACCCTGGCAACAAAAGAATTATTCTCAATGGTACCCATGGCAGCCTCCATCTCTTCGGCATTACGATATGTTACCAGGCGGAAAGGATTGTCGTAGTCTTTTTTCCGTGAAGTATATACCTGATCGCTTACAAATTGACGAATGGTTACGCCCGTGTTTATTGCATTCTTCAAATCAGCTGCAGTGACCGAATCCGTCCCCAGCAAAAACAGGAGCGTGGCATAGGCATGCCTTTGTTTTTCAATTTTGTATTGCTCCCACAGATAATCGTATTGTTCGTGGATGTCGTTCCACGAATTGAGCTTACCGGATGCAATTTTTTTTCTCAGCTTATCGAACTCTTCACCCGGCATGATTTGTCCCCCCAGATTAATCCAGTTGGTTTTTCTTTCACCCTTAAGATCATGATGCAATTGCTCCAAACCGACTCCAGGGTTTTCGCAAAGGTATTGCATTACATTATTTACGGCATAGTACAGCAGCATGTCCCGATAGGCATGGTAGGCCTGGTATGGTTTTACAATAAGTGTTTTTCGTTTTGCGTGTTCCATATTTTCTCCCAGAACTTCGAGTGAATGCACGGTTCTTTCATCACTAATGAGCAGCGTTCTTCCCTGTTTGGCGAAATCAGATTCGGAAGTACTGCTTACGGGTTTACCCTGTTGGGGCAGCCAGGCTTTTGCCGTCCATATTTCCAGCAACCGCAGAGCATTAATCACCTCTTCCATGGTATCCGGGGCAAATGCATCAAATTCAATATGCTGACTTTGGTGTATTCTTTTGTCCCGGTCGTTATATTTCCAGGTATTGCGGGCCAGGGCATACATATTGTATCGCCACCAGTAGGCGGGTATTATTTCAAGCCGGTCTTCAGAGATGTTGTTATTCAGCAGCGAAAAGGGCAGGGGAATATCGAGTTCAGCAGTATAATCGGCCTTAGATAGCAATGTATAAGAAGCAAAACGGCAGGAGTGTTTTAAACTGGTGCATAAGCCCGGCCAAAAACCTCGTCCGGCTTGTATCTCATTATCGTTCGATCTGCTGTT
>JGI20214J51088_10002232_pt1 | contig 12983 bp, 7 predicted proteins | sample WetSurMetagenome_FD_51088 | JGI IMG/M metagenome (IMG submission 51088)
TGCATGCATTGGTTTTCTGGGGATTCTGCGTAATTCTTATCGGAAGCATTGAAATGGTAATTGATGGAGTGGCAGGAACAGAACGGGTTCTCCGTTTCCTGGGACCTGTCTACAATTTCATAATTGCTTCCGGGGATATATTTGCAATTTTAGTTGCGATTTCAATAGTAGTCTTTCTTGCAAGACGTNTTTTCGGACATATCAGACGGTTTGAAGGCATTGAGATGAAGAAGAGATCCCATATTGATGCTAACATCTCACTTTCGCTTATCTTGCTCTTAATGATTTCCCTTNTTGCAATGAATACAGGATATCTCGGGGATAAGATAATTCAGGGAGAGAGGATCTATGGGCTCTATCCCGTAAGCAGAATCCTGGCCGGCTTTTTTAGCGGTTTATCAGCCGGGGAGTTCAAAGTAATATACAACGTTTCATGGTGGACTCACATTCTTACAATATTTGTTTTTGCTAACTACCTTCCATATTCAAAACATTTTCATGTGTTCATGTCAGTTCCTAATGTATTCCTTTCAAGGCTGGAACCGCTTGGGAAACTGACTAATATGGATAATATCACCCATGAGGTTAAAATGATGCTTAATCCTGAGACTGCATTTGCTGAGGCACCTGCCGGGACTACCGTTGAGAGATTTGGAATTAAGGATGCAGAAGATGCAACGTGGAAGAATTATTTTGATTCTCTCTCCTGTACTGAGTGCGGCAGATGCACATCTGTTTGTCCGGCAAATATAACCGGGAAGAAATTGTCCCCCCGTAAGATGATGATGGATCTTCGTGCCAGGATGAAGGAAAAGGGTCCGCTTATGATCAAAAATGGTAGAGATTTCAGTGATAACCGCTCTCTTTTAAGGGATTATATTTCTGAAGAGGAGCTCTGGGCCTGTACTACCTGCAATGCCTGTGCAATGGAATGTCCCGTAAATATCAACCAGCCGTCGCTGATTGTCGATATGCGCCGATATCTTGTTCTCGAAGAAGCTTCAGCACCAGGTGAACTTAAAAGTGTTTTCAGCAATATCGAAAACAATGGTGCCCCCTGGCAGTATCCGGCAGAGGACCGGCTGAACTGGACAAAGGATATTGGATTCGAAGTCCCTGTTTTTTCATCAATACCGGCCGGAAAACCAAAGCCTGAATACCTTTTCTGGGTTGGTTGTGCCGGTGCATTTGACGACAGGTATAAAAAAGTTGTGAAAGCCTTTGCGCAGATTCTGAACAAATTGAATATCAGCTATGCCGTACTGGGGAAAGAGGAGACTTGTACCGGAGATCCTGCACGCAGGGCAGGAAATGAAATGCTCTACCAGATGCAGGCACTCCAGGTAATTGACATTCTTAAACGTTATGAAATAAAAAAGATAATAACCACCTGCCCGCACTGCTTTAATATTTTTAAGAACGAGTATCCCGATCTGGGAGGAAATTATGAGGTGATCAATTATTTGCAGCTTATAAGCAGGTATATTGAAGATGGCCAGCTTAAAATCGACACCGGATCGCTTAAGGATGTGACAATTACTTTCCATGATCCATGTTACCTTGGAAGGGCGAATGATATTTATTCAGAACCCCGGTCAATAGTAAGATCCCTGGCAGGTAATTTTACGGAGATGAAAAGGAACAGGAGCTTTGCACTATGCTGTGGTGCTGGAGGGGGCCAGATGTTCAAAGAGGCAGAGAANGGTGATAAAGAAGTTTTCATCGAGAGAACTGAGGAGGCACTTGAAACAAAAGCGAGCCTGGTAGCAACTGCATGTCCTTTCTGCATGACCATGATGACTGATGGACTTAANTATAAGAACAGGGAAGAGGAGATAAAGAATTTAGATATTGCAGAGTTGGTGTTGAAGGTGATGGAATCAGCCCCCTAAATCCCCCTAAAGGGGGAATTCTATACCCGAATGCTTTTTAGCCCCCTTTAGGGGGTTGGGGGCAAAAAAGAATTTAAATTGAACAATTAATACTTTAATTACCCGAAATGGAAACCAAAAAAATCTTGAAAAGCGGAGAATTCCTTGTAAGTGAAGTTGAAGCAAAGGATGTATTTATTCCTGAGGAATTCAATGAGGAACAAAGAATGATAGCCCAGACCTGCAAGGATTTTCTTGATGCAGAGGTTTATCCTAATCTTGTTGCTCTTGAAAAAAGTGACAGGGAACTGATGAAATCAATTCTTAAAAAGTCAGGGCAACTTGGAATGATGGGCATTTCAATACCGGAGGAGTACGGTGGNTTCGGACAGAACTTTGTCACACAGATGCTTGTTGCAGAAACCACAGGGGCAGGTTATTCATTTTCAGTAGCATATATGGCCCATTGCGGAATAGGAACCCTTCCGATAATGTATTATGGCAACGAAGCCCAGAGACAACAATATGTCACTAAGCTTGCCACAGGGGATCTTATTGGAGCTTACTGCCTTACTGAACCAGGAGCCGGAAGCGATGCCAATTCAGGGAAGACAAATGCAAAGCTTTCAGAGGATGGAAAGAATTACATTATCAACGGTCAGAAAATGTGGATCACAAATGCCGGTTTTGCAGATACACTTGTTGTATTTGCCAAGATCGACAATGACAGGGTGCTGAGTGCATTTATAGTTGAAACTGATTGCCCGGGGGTAGTTATCGGACCTGATGAACATAAAATGGGAATAAAAGGATCTTCAACCGCTCAGATATATTTCAATGATGTTAAGGTACCGGTTGAAAATCTGCTCGGGAAGCGCGGTGAAGGTTTCAGGATAGCTCTGAGCATTCTCCATATGGGCAGGCTTAAACTGGGAGCNAACGTATTAGGAGCCGCTAAAAAAGCGATCAACGATTCAGTCAGATATGCAAATGAACGGAAACAGTTCGGAGTTCTAATCTCGACTTTCGGTGCAATAAAACATAAGATGGCCGAACAGGTTATCCGTCTTTTTGCTTCTGAGGCTGCTGTTTACAGGGTCAGTAAAGACATTGATGATCTGATGGATAAGATGAAAACTGAATGNGGCGATAAGGGTAGAGCTGCCATTGAGGCAATAAGTCATTATGCAGTTGAAGCAGCAATTCTGAAGGTAGTCGGTTCTGAAATGCTCGATTTCATTGCTGATGAGGCTGTCCAGATTCACGGAGGAATGGGCTATTCGGCTGAGATGGATGTTGAAAGAGGATATCGCGATTCGAGAATAAACAGGATATTTGAAGGAACAAACGAGATAAACAGGCTGTTGGTTTCCGATACGGCAATGAAGCGGGCAATGAAAGGCGATTTCGACCTTTTCGGCGAAGCTGAGAAATTCTTTAATAACCTTGATAAGATTGATGACGGAAAGAGTCCGGAAGAAACCTATTTTCAGGAAAAAAGAAGATTCATCAGAAACTACAAAAAAATCATACTCATTTGCATGCACGGAGCAATCAAAAAATTTGAAAAAGGTCTTGTAAATGAGCAGGAGGTGATGAACAATATAGCTGAAATGATGATGGAAACATACCTTTCCGAATCACTTGCTTTGAGAGTCGAAAAGATGGAGTTATTGAAGGGTTCTTCTCAGGTTTACAGGGATATGCTTGATGTGAATGTCTATGATACGGCATTCAAGGTTCGAAAATCAGCATCTGATGCAGTATGTTCATTTGCCTCCGCTGATTCAATGTCCGGGTTTGTAAACGCAATTGAGTTACTTTCGAAAGTCAGCTGCGTCAACATAAAAGATGCACGCAGAAGGATAGCCGATAAACTGATTGAGGATAATTCCTATAAGTTTTAAGGAAGCTGTCTTTCTTTATCAGTTTCAGGATTTAATTATTTTAACCAGAGCTATNTTTTTGCCCTTTAAAAAGAGCCTTAGAAAATAGATACCCTGTGGAACGGGAAGGTTTAAAGNCATTAATTCGTTCCCGGGAGTTTTATTATGAGCATAAATAACCTTCCCGCTAAGATCTGCCACCGACAGATCAAAAAGGTATCCTTCGGGAGAAGCAATGTTGACCTTTATCTCCTCAGCAAAGGGATTGGGGTAAGCCTTAACATCAATACCTGTAGTGAACCTGACCGAAAGGGTATGATCAGATGTTATATTGCTGAATGTAAAAACATCTACAGCTCCCATTGAATGGTTATCCACAATGACATCGAGAATCCTGTGGTCACGGTCTGGAGTTATTTCATAGGTCTGATCCGAGCCCTCAAAAAGAGTAAGCNATCCCGAAGGGGTTATTGATCCGCCTTCTCCTGCAGCAGCAGAAATTTCGTAGGCAGGTATAGGACTGAAAGTTACAGATATATTCTGATCTGCTGTAATGTTGCTTAATTTAAAGGATGAAACAGGACCCTGGGAGACATTGTTTACCTTTATATCCGAAATCCTGAATCCGTAGTCGGGAGCAAAGCTGCAGGACAGATCCGNTCCGTAATTTACAACAGTATTTCCTGAAGGGTTTACAGAACCTCCGGAATTCCCTTCAACCGAAACTGTATAAGTATTAACGGCGAATGAAGCAGAGATTTCATGGTTATGAGTAATCCTGTTAAAAGTGTAGGAAGTTACAGGGCCGACCGATTTATTATCAATAATTACATCATCAATATGAAAGCCGGTGTCAGGGGTGATTAAACAGACAAGATCACTTCCGTAATTCAATGTACTGGTNCCCGAAGGGGTTATTGACCCGCCTGATTTTGAGCCGCTTGTTATTGTGAATGTAATCGGAACGAAAGAAGCTGATACAGTATGATCAGATCTGATATTTGTAAAATCATATGAGGAAATTGCCCCTGCAGATGCATTGTCAATTTTTACATCTGAAATATTAAATCCTTCATCAGGAGAAATTGTATATGATAGTTGCGACCCGTAGTTAACCCTGGTGGTACCTGATGGACTTACCGAACCTCCTGATCCGGCAATGCCTGTAATTGCATAAGTAATATGTGAGAACACAACCGAAATGGTATGGTTGTTTGTAATGTTACTGAATGTGTATGATGAAACGGGACCAACAGAAACATTGTCCACCAGAACATCCGAAATCATTTGGCCGGTGTTTTGAGTAATATTGAAAGTCCTGCCTGAACCGTAATCAACTGTAATATTTCCGTTTGGAGAAATTATGCCTCCACTTCCGGCCTGACTTACAATATTGAAAGTAATTATCGAAAATGTTGCTGATATCGAATGGCCTGAGCTTACATTATTGAATGTGTATGATGACACGGTACCGACCGAAACATTATCAACTCTTACATCAGAAATCCTGTAGCCTGCAAAAGGGACCACAGTATATGAAAGGCTTGTGCCATGTATAACGGTCGAAGCTCCCGTTGGGTTTATTGAACCTCCGCTTCCGGCACCGGCAGTAATAGTATAAGTTGCGGTCGCAAATGATGCTGAGATTGTATGAGCTGATGTAATATTACTGAATGTATATGTCGAAGCAGGACCAACTGACACATTATCGACTTTCACATCTGAAACCTGGAATCCGAAATCCGGGGTAATTGTGAATGTCCTGGCGGAACCANGATTTACGGTAGTATTGCCCGATGGATTTATGGAACCACCGGTTCCTGCACTTCCCGTTATCGTGTAAGTTATCTGNGTGTAAGTTGCCGAAATTGAATGCCCGGCTGTAACATTTGCAAAATTATAAGAAGAGACAGCACCTACTGAAATATTATCAACTTTTACATCAGAAAGANAGTAACCCGTATTTGCTGAAATATTGAATGTCTGGCTTGCTCCGTAATTGACTGACACATTTCCCTGGGGTGAGATAGTGCCACCTGTACCGGCAGTTGCCGTAATCGTGTTTGTGACAGGAGAAAAGGAGACANCGATTGTATGATTTGCGGAAATATTGCTGAAACTGTAAGCCGATGGCGTCCCGACAGAAACATTATCTACAAGAACTCCGGATATCCGGTAACCTGTATTTGGAGATATTGAATAGTTCTGTGATGATCCGTAAGTCAANGTAAGAACTCCGGATGGACTTATAGAACCATCAGAACCTGCTCCTGATGTCAGAGTAAAAGTCAGAAGCTCAAAAGTTGCTGAGATTGTATGATCTGAAACGATATTGTTGAATGAGAAAGAAGAAACACTTCCTGCTGATACACCGTCTGCCAGAACGTCAGTAATTTTGTAACCGGTTGAAGGTATAATATTGTACGTCAGGTTAGTTCCTTCATTCACTGTGGTTATACCTGACGGAGTAACTGATCCTCCGGGACCTGCAGAGGCCGTAATATTGTGGGTGGGAATTGTTTCAAATGAAGCANCGATTGAATGGCTGCCTGCAATATTGGTGAAGGTATAGGTTGAAACAGCACCAACAGATACATCATCAATTTTCAGATCAGACAGCCTGTAACCGGTGTAACCTGTAATATTAAAAGTCTGATTTGTACCTTCATAAACAGTGACAATACCTGAGGGAGTAATGGTTCCTCCGGTCCCGGCGGAAGCGGTAATCGTATAGCTGGCTGATGGAGCGAATTCAGCTGTAATTGAATGGTCAGCCATAACAGAATGGAAAGTATAGGTTGTGACCGGATTTATTGAAACACCATCAACTGACACGCTGCTGATATGATTGCCGGTATTCGGAGTAATAGTAAATGTCTTGTCGGTTCCTGCCACAACAGAGACAACACCCTGGGGATTAATTGTTCCGCCAGTCGCAGCACTCGAATTTACAGTAAATACCATTCCGCTCTGAACTGCAATTTCATTGTCAGTGAGAGCATAATTATAGAATTTCACATTGCTAATCTGTCCGCTGAAATTTGAAATGGTTTGTGTCGCCTGTCCAAGAATAAACTCAGGTGTTGAATAATTCGTTATTGCAGTTCCTGNCGGAATTGTTTTGTCAAGTATCCCGTTGACGTATAATTTAAGGCTGCTGCCGTTACTGGTAATTGCAACATGCGACCATGAACCTGCTGATACCGTAGCTGTTGATGTTGTACTTTTTGAGCTGCCGTCAAATATCCGGGCTGTAATATGTCCATCGCTGCTAAGGTAAAGATTACGGTCATTCTTTGTTGATAAAGGGTACTCCGACATGGCTGAAATATCCATTTCCCTTATCTGATCGGGCCTTATTCTCATTGAAATTGTAAATGACGGGTTATTATTCCCCTTCAGTGTCAGATAATCATCATCGCCATCAAATATAAAAGCACCGGATTCAAGCTGTGAGGGACCCGGCAAGGTAATTTCATCACCTTTCAGGATATTTGATTTATCACTGCCTCCCTCTACAATTTTTATAAATTTATGGTCGCCCGAAGGCACCCTGTCTGTGTACCAGGTCCATCGCCCGTTGTTCGAATAAATATCTCTTATACCTGTGTAGAGCTCCGGTGTATTAAAACTACCATAGGCATAGGTAATTCCATCAGGAACATTGACATCAATAAAACCTCCGTTATCACAGCCAAGCATCCAGACATCTTTCCGGTACTTGACAGCCAGCTCCCGCACTGCCTTGTTGAGACCTCTGTGATGCTGATGGCCGTATTCTCCCCAGTTATTGTGGGTAATAACTCTCGACATGGACGGATCAGCAAAGTACTGTTCCAGTTTGGCTTTGATTTTATTTATTTCAAACCTTGACAATTCCGCCGGGTTACTATAAAGTCTTGTTTCGAGGTGATCGTTCAGAAGATAATAATAAGAAGTATTAGCTCCCCAATAGTATTCCGTATATTCAGCGTCAGTCACATCATCCCACGGGGTATACCAGTTAGACTGGTAAGCGATATTATAACCATTATTGTCAAGGAAAGCCTGTTGCTGGCTTATAATGGCCCTGTAGGAAGGAGTAGCCGGCATAGCACCGCCGATAAACTTCTCGGTTTTATTCCAGAATGGGAGCATCCATATCAGATCATCATCCATATGGGAATAAATCAGGATTGTTCCGCTTTTTGGGATTGTACTGAAATCCACCTGTGTTCCCTGTGCAACAGTAGAAATATGAAATGTTACAAGAAGAAATAAAATCAGCAGCGATCTGTAAAAGTTACCCCTCGAAAATCTGGTCTCCGGCATAATTATTATTTTCACCAAATCTAAGTAATCATTACTGTTTGTCCAAANTGGAATNGGCCGTAAGTGATAGATAATCAGAGTAAAAGATNGGATTTGTCAATGAAAATAATACGAATACCATGGATTTCCTTAAGTTTATAAAAAAGNAAGGGCAGTTCATCAAAAAACATAAATATTTGTGATAAAATCGTGTCATAAAAATCTTCCAGGATGATCTTAGTCATGAAGTATTCTGAGAATATTATATTTGACAAGTTTTCATACTTTAATCATATTTTTGTACTTATTATTTATATCATCGTCATAGGCGATATATGTCAATTTTAAATATGTTAAACAGCATCCTGCACTGAATAAAAATGAATGATGTAATATGTTATTAATCAATAATCTCAGATATCTTTGTGAAAAAATTAACAGTAACTGAAATATGAAAATGAAAGTTAAATTATCATGGAGAATTGTGGCGGCTTTGATAATTCCTGCAGGTATGCTGCTGTTTTCATCGTGTGAGAAATATGCATACCANCTGGAGACAGTTAATCCTGAGGAGCCGGTTCTGTTTCAGACACAGATCCAGCCGATCTTTACAAGCAATTGTATTACCTGCCATAAAGGATCAAGGAATCCCGACCTGAGAAACGGTAATTCCTATGCATCGTTAACCAACGGTGGTTATGTCAACCTTCCGGCTTCAGGCAGCAGGCTCTATTCCCAGGTCATTTCAAGCAGCCATTCGGCTTTTACCCTGGATGCCGAAAAACAATTAATACTTTTATGGATCGGCCAGGGAGCCCTGAACAATTAATCTTTAAAAACCTATTAAACCCNATAAAATGAAAAAGACTTTATTATTTCTTCTTCTGTCAGTATNCATGATTTCCATTTCAGCCCAGGATGAGACAAAACCTGAAGATAAATCAAAACCTGTACGCTTCACCTTCGGAACAGGTGTGCTGGTAGATAATCAGACTGTTGCAACTCCGTATAAAGGAGGATTGGAATTACAAATTCATCACAGGTTCAGCCTGATTGAAAACTATCATAATCTTTTTGGCATCTACGGGGCTGCCAACACAAGACTGGGTCTGAATTACGGAATAACTGACAGGCTTATGCTCGGAGCAGGAACGACCAAGGATTATAAGCTTCAGGATATTCAGTGGAAATATCTTATACTTCAGCAGACCGAAGATAACAGCATGCCTGTTTCACTTTCATATTACGGCAACATGGTTATTGATCTCAGGAAAGAGGAGGCATTCGGACCCGTTGAACGTTACAGGGACATTCACAGGCTGTCATATTTCAACCAGTTAATCCTGGCCAGGAAATTCAGCGATGCATTTTCGTTTCAGATTGCTCCTTCTGTGATATATTTCAATGCTGTTCCACAGTACACTAACGAATCTAAATACAAAAACCTGAATTTTGGCCTGTCGGCAGGCGGTAAACTAACAGTAATTGGATCTCAGTCGATAATTTTCGAATATGACCAGCTTCTGACAAAACAGGATCTTGATGTTCAGCCAAAACCAAACCTTTCACTTGGATGGGAAGTTGGTACAGCAACCCATACATTCCAGATCTTTGCTGCCAATTACTCACAGATAATAGGCCAGCGTAACCTTGTCTTCAATACAAACGATTTTGCGAATGGTGAGTTTCTTTTTGGATTTAATATAACTGTCAGATTTTAAACTGAGTAATGAATGAAGTTGTCCTTGATTAAATATTTTTTCTGTTTGTTCCTGATTTATGCAGGTTCAGCTTCATCCGTTTTTGGGAGACCAGAACTTAAAACACAACAGGCTGATGTGAAGGATACAGTTACTTTCAGGTCTCCATATTATGATGATAATGAACGTTGTTTTAAATGCCATGGTCAGAACAAGTACGAGTATACTAATGAGAATCTGGGACGCCAGGTTAAGGCAATGATGTATTCTGAAATAATAATTGACAGGAATAAATTTTATGAGTCAAATCACCGTAGCTTCAGCTGCACCGATTGTCATTCGGATGAGTACGCAAAATTCCCTCATGCGGGAGAACTTCGGATGGAACAGACCTTTAACTGCATAGACTGTCATGGAGGGGATGAAAAGTTCGCAAAGTATAATTTTGAAGGAATAGAAGCCGAATACCAGAAGAGCACCCATTATAAGCTTGATGCTGAAGGATTTACATGCTGGAATTGCCATAATCCTCATGAGTATAAAATCAATATCAGAAACAGTTCGAATATAAAAGAAGCAATACTCTATGATAATAATATATGCTTAAGGTGCCATTCAAACTTCAATCAGTTCCAGATCCTGTCGGACAGGGAAGAAATTAATATACTCCAGAAGCATGAATGGCTTCCTGACCAGGAATCCCACTTTAAAAATGTAAGGTGCATAGAGTGTCATTCTGAACTTAATGATACTATACTGGTTTCACACATGATTAATCCGGTGGAAAAGGCAGTTAAGAGATGCAATGAATGCCACTCTAAGAACTCATTACTTATGTCCTCCCTTTATAAATTCGAGTCGAAGGAGCAGCGAAAGGATGGATTTCTTAACGGAATTATGTTAAACCAGTCATATGTAATTGGGGCAAACAGGAACAGATACCTGAATATACTGAGCCTGGTGATGTTTGGTGTTGTACTAATAATTATCGGCGGCCATATATTTTTCAGGCTTACCAAAAAATAAATATTGCGAAATGTATCTATACCCTATATGGATAAGGCTGTGGCATCTTTTTAATGCAGTACTGATAATTGTGTTGATAGTCACAGGTCTGAGCATGCAGTATACAGATAAACAGGATTACATTCTTGTAGTCGGATTTGCAAGAGCTGTAAAATGGCATAATATTGCGGCCATTCTTTTAATTCTAAATTATGTATTCTTTGTGGCCGGCAATCTTCTGACCGCCAATGGCAAATATTACAAACTTGAAAAGAGAACAATCTGGAAAGACATGGTGAAGCAGATGAAATTCTATGGATGGGGAATGTTCAGGAAGGAAAAACATCCTTTTCCAATAACTCTTGAACGTAAATTTAACCCTCTTCAGAAATTTTCATATGTCCTGGCCATGTATGTTGCTATGCCATTAGTGATAATTTCCGGACTGGGGCTTCTGTTTCCCGAAGTAACTGTCAACAGGGTATTTGGTGTGAGCGGTCTTCTGCTTACGGATATGCTTCATATCGCGACGGCTTTCTTCCTGTCGGTTTTCCTTATTATTCATATTTATACCTGTACCCTTGGATCAAAGCCGACATCTCTTTTCCGTGGAATGTTGTCGGGATATCATGAATCTGATGAACATTAAACCTGGGAAAAAATTGCACGATAATTGTTTAATAAAAGTAAAAACCAAAAAGATTGATTATGAAAACTCTTAAAAAAGTATTTATCAGTTCATTAGTTGCACTAGTGAGTGTTTCACTCTTAAACCTGAATGTTTCCGGACAGGCACAGCCTAAACCATGGGATGTACCTGCAAATTTCAAAACAATGAAGAATCCGGTTGCAAAGGGAGATGCAAGCAACAAAGCCGGATTGGCTTTATATACAAAAAACTGTGCTTCATGTCATGGAAAGACTGGTCTTGGCGACGGTGTAAAAGCAAGGATGCTGAAGGAATTTCCCGGAGACTTCTCAGGTGCTTTCTACCAGAATCAGACCGATGGCGAACATTTCTACAAAACTAAAACCGGAAGAGGCGAAATGCCTAAATATGAAGGTAAACTTTCGGATGATGAGATCTGGAATATTGTAAATTACATGAGGACATTCAAAAAGTAGTCGCAAAGAAATTAATCAGATTGTCACTAAATAAAAACCCGGCATCTGGCCGGGTTTTTATTTGCCTTACTATATACGGGCTTCATTACATTTTAATACAGAGCCAGATGGCACTCTGAACAATTAGCTTCTTTCCATGCTGTTCCGATATCCACGGGATGCTGAAACTCAAGTGTGTCCCTTATATTCGTGAATTGCATCTGATTTCGCCTGCCCTGGCCGACTATTGTATGGCAGAGATTACAATCCTTTGTAATTTTTCTCCCGTTTTCCGAAGCGAACGAATCATTATGACACCTGAAACATCCTGGTGTTTCGAGATGACCGATATGATCGGGATATGCATCATAAGTGACTTTCATGCCCGGAAAAGCGTTCTGGCTGTAAGCTTTTTGCAGACTGGATATGGATTGATCAATTTTTGCCTGGTATTTTTCAAAAAGGTCCTTAAAATTTGTTTTATAAAAATCTGTGATCCCTTCTCTTATTTGCATATATGCAGTGTCCTTTGTCGGAAAGCTGTTTCTGAGAATCTCCATTGAGGTCTTTTTAATAAATGGGATCTCACTATCGATTTCATTTGTCAGCATTATTTTATCGAAATAAACTGAAGGTGAGGTGTATTTGTGTGAAGGTCTGTTGTGACAATCAATACAATCCATCGTCCTGGCAGAAGATGCAGATATTGTACTGTCAGATATTTCGTTTTCCGGATTCCTGTAAACAGTAACCTCCCCGGTAGCCTTGTTTGTATATTTAACGTATGTAATAACCTCGCGTTTGTCATTTTCAGAGATGTATTCGATATTTACATTCGGATTTATATGCCAGTGAATTCCTTCGGTAAATCCAAGATCCCTTACTTCAGGACCTATTTTCATCTGGAGGACAACATTCCATTCGGAGTTCAGTGAGTCAGTAAGAAAATACCTGTTTGTCTGAAGGTTCCTTGCATAAAACTTCTGGGGCCAGTGACACCTCTGGCATGTTTCACTTGCCGGACGAAGGTCGTGCAGGGGTGTTGCAATAGGGGCGGGATATGTTTTAGTAGCTACTGCATAAACCTGATGCAATCCTGACAGTTTTGACTTTACATACCATGAAGC
>JGI20214J51088_10002234_pt1 | contig 12979 bp, 8 predicted proteins | sample WetSurMetagenome_FD_51088 | JGI IMG/M metagenome (IMG submission 51088)
CAGAATAACACATTCCCGTTGCAGAGACTGAAAGTTCTGATAAACCCTCACAAATATTGAGTCGCCGTTGGAAAGAATTTTCTTTGTCAGGTTTGCCTTGTAATAATCGGTAAAATAATGAGGAACGTATAACACCTCTTTTCCATGTACCTGTTCCTCAAAATTCCACAGGTCGTATTGAGTTTTTCTATATGATAAATTGTCGAGCGTATGAGCCAGTTTTCCGGCATAAAAGGTATACACAGCCGGACGCTGATAGGAGTTTGTAAAAACTACCGGACGGTCGCCTGCAAGTGAGCTTATATCGTGTACCCAGTTTTTCTTATTATGGAATTCGCTCTTTAAAAATGACAGAGGCAGAAAATCAATCGCAGCTGCGAACCTGGCCACAATAAAAAGGGGAAACATTACGATTGTTACCCACTTAACAGAATTTCTTAGCCATGGCCTGAAATCAATATTATTAAACAATATTACAATTGCCGGAATGCAAATCAGAGCTGTCCACTGTGGTTCCACACGATAACGGAAACTTGAAAAGAAGAAGAAGATCAGGAATCCGCTTATAATAAACTTCAGTCCTCTGTCGAAAGCATTAGCTGATTTTACCCTTATCATTATCCAGATCAGCATTACCAGCAGAAATGGATTGTGAAACCCTATCTGGCTGGCCAGGTAATCGGGTACATGATGCGGATTGAAAGCAGAGACTCTCTCGACAAGATGATATTTCACCGATGGAAATCCATTTGAATACTGCCAGTATAAGTGAGGCAGGAATAAGAAGAGTGCAATAAAACCTGCGATATAGAATTTCAGGCTTCTGAGTAACCGGGGATTCGACAGGATTATCAGAAGAATTAATAGACCGCCGTGGTATTTGCTGTAAGCCAGGGCTGCGACAGAGATACCAAGAAGAACCGTGTTTTTCCAGGAGTCATCCCCGAGGAATTTTTTATAGATAAGAAGAAATACAGCAGTGAACAGAATCAGCGGGGCATCGGGAGTTGAGATGAAGCCATAAACAATATTTACAGGCATCAGCACTGCCAGCATGAAGAACAGCAGGACGTTCCCTTTAATCTCTCTTTTTTCTTTATCAAGAAGCATCCAGATTATGCAGAGCGTCAATAGCTGGCCGAGAACGGTCATTAGCCTTACTCCCAATTCATTATGTAAAAAGGTATAACCTGTTTTTATCATGAGGGCGATCATCGGAGGATGGTCAAAGTACCCCCATGCAAGAAATTTGGAATACATCCAGTAATAGGCTTCATCATTATCAAGAGGCGTAAAAGCAGCCTGCAGCAGGTTAATTATTCCCCAGGCTGTCAGAAGAAGCACAAAAGGATCAGTAAGGAATTTTTTCAGTTTAAGATTCATTTCTCTTTCAGGATAGACTCAATTTTCTTAAGCTCATCATCACTGAAATTAAGATTCTTAAGAGATTTCAGATTATCATCAAGTTGTTCAACACTGCTTACGCCTACAAGAACTGAAGTTATCCGAGGATCTTTCAGGAGCCAGGCAATAGCCATCTCTGCCAGTGTCTGATTCCGTTTAGCGGCTATCTCATTCAGTTTTTTTGCCTTTGAAATTCTTTGTTCGGTTACATCTTCAATTTTCAGGAATCCATTGGGATTGGCGGCTCTTGATCCTGCCGGTATCCCTTTCAGATATTTGTCAGAAAGCAACCCCTGTTCAAGTGGAGAGAACGGGATACAGCCCATTCCTGTATCCTCAAGTACGTCAAGGAGGGAGGGATGGTTAAAAGTTGATTCTTCAACCCATCTGTTGAACATCGAATATTTAGGTTGATGNATAAGGCAACTGACATTCATATCCTTAAGTATTTCATAAGCCTTCTTTGTCTGGTCGGCAGGATAACTCGAAATACCTGCGTATAAAGCTTTTCCCTGGTGAACTGCCTGGGCCAGTGCACCCATAGTCTCCTCGAGCGGGGTTTCAGGATCAGGACGATGCGAATAGAAAATATCGACATAATCGAGCTGCATCCTCTTCAGGCTCTGATCGAGGCTGGCAAGCAGGTATTTCCTTGAGCCGAAATTACCGTAGGGGCCGGGCCACATCTCCCATCCCGCCTTGGTAGAGATAATCAGTTCATCGCGATAATTATTAAAATCCTTTTTGAGGATAATACCGAAATTTTCCTCGGCAGACCCGGGCACCGGACCATAATTATTAGCCAGATCAAAGTGAGTTATCCCGCTGTCGAAAGCTCTCCAGAGTATCCTCCTGAAATTCTCGAATATATCGACGGAACCGAAGTTGTGCCATAATCCCAGTGAGATTTCCGGTAACATAATCCCGCTTTTACCGCAGCGGCGGTAATTCATGGTATCGTATCGCTCTTTTGATGGAGTATATGTCATTTTGAAAGTCTATTTATAAAGTTACCTGAATTTCTGAAATCATATAGCAATCTGTATTTTAAATGCGCTATGGCTGCCTTTCCGCTTCAAAGTTAAACAAAAATCATTTGTCTGTAGCCACGCTGATAAAATTCAGGAAACTGAAATTCCTGACTTAAGGTCTTTTGCCCCTGTAGTTTACCCGGGTGATATATATCACTTCAGGTCCGTTCGGGGAAACAATCGAAAATAATTTTTTCTAAACAACTGTTTTTCTGCACAATAACTAATCTTTCAATCCATACTTTTTGTGACATGATATATATAATGTACATAAGTCATGAACCAGAACAAACCAACCTGATCAGATCTTTGTTAAGCTTGATGTAGGAATGTTTGCAATTAACCATAGTTATTAAATTTAAATTTAAACTATTATGAAAAGAAAATACATAATGTCGGTTTCTTTGTTTGTTGCTGTTCTGTTTATGGCGAGAGTAGCTTATTCTCAGTCAGATACTGAATACAAAACAAAGATTGAAGCACTGAATAAAGAAATGGCTAAAAATATGGTCGCGGGGCAGAGTGAAAAGAGTCTGAGCTTATATACAAATGATGCTATAACGATGCCAAGCAACGAACCTATGCATCAGGGTATCGATGCAATTAAGAAAGCAGATGAAGACATGTCAAAATCGGGATGGAAGTGTACCTCATTTGAACCCACAACTCTGAAAGTCATCTCAAGCGGCAATCTCATTACAGAAGTCGGCACATACAGGATCACCATGTCGATGGCTGGAATGGATAAACCGATGGATGATCACGGGAAATATGTCACAGTGTGGGAAAAGCAGAAAGACGGATCACTCAAGGTAAAAGTTGAAACCTGGAATTCGGATGTTGATCAGTCGGCAATGATGAAGACCGCAGAACAGCCAAAGCTGGAAAAAAAGCAATAAGCAATTTGTAAATTCATGACTGTAACGAGGAGCCCTGATATTAACCATATCAGGGTTCTTTTATTTTAAAATCTGCCAGGGTTGTTATTGTGAAATGGAAGTTTAATGATTTTCAATACTTCCTTTAAGCATAGTCATAATTTTTTCCCATCGGGCTTTATCCATTCTGGCGCCTACTATTTCAATGACATGTCCGGCCAGCACTGAACCAAATAGTCCGCATGATTCAAGTGATAAACCAATTGAATATCCGTAAAGAAAACCTGAGGCATAAAGATCGCCAGCTCCGGTAGTATCGATACACTGGACCGGAATTGTACCTATTTTAACAACCTCATCCCCTCTTTTAATAAGTGAGCCGTCTTTCCCGACTTTAATCACGGCAATTTCGCATAATTCCGCCATTTTATCCAGTGCATCCAACGGGCGCAGACCCGTAAATGATTTTGCTTCTTCTTCATTTGCGAAAACGATGTCAACATATCTTTCAATTATATCTCTGAAGTCAGCCAGTTTTGCATCGACTACATTGTAGCTTGCAAGATCAACAGCAATTTTCATATTGTACTTCCTTGCAATCAAACATGCTGTTTCCACAAGTTCCTTGTTGAGGATCAGGTAACCCTCCATATAGAGGATGTTATAATTACTGAAATACTCATCCAGCAGATCATTTGCCTCAAGTTCAACGGCAGCGCCAAGATGAGTTGCGAATGTCCTTTCCGAACCGGGGGATATTAGGGCAACTGCAGTTCCGGTAACTGAATTCCTTCGGGTCAGAAATGTTTGTACACCTGCCTTTTTCATGTCATTTTCAAAAAAGTCACCGGTATCATCCTTACCTATTGAGCCGACGAAACCTGTTTCTGCACCAAGCATGGCGAGTCCATGTATTGTATTGGCTGCGGAACCTCCCGAGACCAGATTTCTTTTAAAATCAACTGTTCCCGACTTTATCATAGCAGAAATTTCACCATCCACGAGTTGCATACTGCCCTTTGGCAGAGAAAATTTTTCAAGCACTTTATCACTGTCAATCAGTGTCATAACATCCACAAGGGCATTCCCTATTCCAAGTATCCTCATCATTTTAAAAAATTTCTGCAAAGATATTGCTTAATTCACTAAAAGCCCTTACTTTTGGCCTGCTAAAATATAGCAAGTTCTATTAAATGACCTTCCTCAGTAGCTCAGTTGGTTAGAGCAACGGACTGTTAATCCGTGGGTCGTAAGTTCGAGTCTTACCTGGGGAGCTTAAAATACAGAGATAATGAAAGTTATCTCTTTTTTTTTGCTGCAATGTTTTACATTTACATACTATATAGTTACAGTTCAGATAGATATTATATTGGTCGTACATCCGGTATGTTTGGAAATCATTAATCCTTAATCCTGCAATTTATTAGTTCAAAATTCGTCATTGGATTAGGAGATCCTTAGCATGCGCTCGGGATGACACCAGCTTGGGTTCAACGTGGGGGAAGAAACGGCGATTCGATTATAATATTTTTCATATCAAAAATTGCCGTCGAATCGCCGTTTCTTCCCCTCTCCTTTATTGAAAGCCTGGCATCCCTAAGTACCAGCGAGGGATCTCCACAAACAGTACGTATATCTATCAGATCGTTCATATCAATAAACTTATACCTGATAAACAAAGTCAAATTTTTTATTGACTTGTCTATCTGACTTTCATAACTTTATGCAGGTAAATATTTTGTTTTAATAAACATTATAAAGAGGAGGTAATTATGGACTCAACTACTATCAGTATTTTTGTGTTCGGCATCTACTTAATCTTTGTTGGGTTAGGATTTCTGCTAATCCCGAATGTTATACTGCCATTATTCAGATTCCCTAAAACTGACGAACCATGGATCAGAGTTATGGCAATTCTTATTCTCATCATTGCCTACTTTTACCTGGTTGCCGCGCATCACAATATTATTCCGATATATTGGGCAACAGTGTTTGGAAGGACCTTTGTATTTCTAAGTTTTGCCATTCTGGTTCTGACAAAGAAAGCCCGACCAATGTTGTTGGCTTTTGGCATAATCGATGCTCTGGGAGCTCTGTGGACACTTCTGACAATTCGCTAATAGTGTCCTCTGGATAAGGATCTTACTATATTTTAACTGCTGATAATTGCAGCTTTCGAAAGCATTTACTCACAATAGAGTGAAACTGTGATCCTTTACCGGAAGAATCAGGATCAATAAATCTTTTTAATAGTTCACTTTGTTTTTCAGGGATATGTATTTGAATTTTTATAATTTCATCATTTAGAATTAAAATACTACATCCAATGAAAATATTAAAATGGATCGCAATTGCTTTTGCCGTTATCGGAGCAATATTTTTTATAATGGGAATATTTACCGGATTAACCAATAAACATAATCTCCAGTATGTCTATACAGCAAGTTACCTGCTTCTTGGTAACAGTTTTTTTCTTGTAACTATTGTAATCTTTCATTTTATCCATCTGGATCATCATAAAAAGTAAAAACCACTTTAAGTGAATGCCAGTTCAGAATGGAAATCAGGTCGGGATTAACATTACCTGGTAAATAGAAAATCCAATAACAAAAACCGGCTTTAAACACTTATAAATAAGTTCTAAAACCGGTTTTAAATTTTTGGTCATTTTTACCAGATAACCGGACGCTGCGCAGCAGGCCTGAATAGTTTGTCACCCTCCTTTACTGATGGAAAAGCTTCATAAAACTCAGGAACATTATAGACTACTCCATTAATTCGCACTTTAGCTGGAGAGTGTTCATCAGTTTTTACTCTTTTCCTTAATTCTGCTTCACGCATATTCGTCCTCCAGATCTGGGCATATGAGAGGAAAAACCTCTGTTTATCCGAGAATCCGTCTATTGGTTTTGGTGCTTCCTTGCCTTCGAGCGATAACTTATATGCATTGTAAGCGACAGTTATGCCACCAAGATCCGCAATATTCTCACCAAGAGTGAGCTTTCCGTTTACAAATGCCGAATCAAGTACCTCATAATGGTTATACTGCTCAATAAGAATTGCCGCCCTGTCATCGAATAACCTGGAATCCTCTTTTGTCCACCAGTCGCGAAGGTTTCCGTCCTTGTCGAATTGCCTGCCATAATTATCAAATCCATGAGTCATCTCATGCCCGATAACCATTCCGATTGCGCCATAATTAACTGCGTCATCAGCATCAAGATTGAAAAAAGGCGGCTGCAGGATGCCTGCAGGGAATACTATTTCGTTCCTGTTGGGATAATAACCTGCATTCACTGTCTGAGGGGTCATATCCCACTCTTCCCTGTCAACAGGTTTACCAACTTTATCCATTGTGAATCTGAATTCAAATGCCTGTGAATTCAGAATATTCATCACATAAGAATCTGAGGTGATCTCCAGTCCTGAATAGTCTCTCCATTTATTCGGATAGCCGACTTTTACACCCATTTTATCAAGTTTTGCGAGTGCCTCTTCTTTCGTTTTTGGCCCCATCCATGCAAGATTCTCAATACGCTGCTTCAGTGATTTCTTAAGATTCATCACAAGTGCAGTCATCCGTTCCTTGGCAGCCGGCGGGAAAAATTTCTCAACATAAAGCTGGCCGATAGCTTCTCCCAGTGAGCCGCTGGTAACATCGAGCACAAGCTTCCATCTGGGTTCCATTTTTTCCTGACCGGAAAGAGTGGTATAGTAAAAGTCAAAATTCTGCTTTTCAAAATCTTTTGAAATAAAACTTGCGGTACTGTTAATCAGCTGCCATCTCAGGAAGGTTTTCCAGCTATCGACCGTCTCGGTTTTCATCATGGTGCCAAGTTCCTTGAAAAACCGGGGCTGATAGACATTCGCATCCTTAAGGCCTGAATAACCAGTCTGTGTAAAATAGGCCTGCCATTTAATCTCCGGAGCCAGCTTATTCAGACCGTCTAAATCAAGTTTATTATAGGTTTTCTGAGGATCCTGGTTCTCGACATTACTAAATGAGGCTTTCGCAAGTTGTGTTTCCATTCTCATTACTATACTTGCATTCTTCTCTGCCACAGCCGGTTCATCTTTTAACAGGATGAACATCTTTTTCAGGTGTTCAAGGTACTTTTCCCTGATCATTTTAGTGGATTCGTCGTTGTTGAAATAATAATCCTTTTCGGGAAGTCCCAGTCCAGTCTGATAACACTGGGCTATAATATTATTGCTGTTCTTCGAATCCTGGTTCGAGAACAAGACAAAGAAGGGGCTAATCGAATACTTTTGAAAATAAGCACCGGCCATCTGAACATCTTCTATAGTTCTGACAGATTCAATTTTATCAAAGAACTTTTTAAGCGGTTTTATCCCCTCTTCATTGATTTTAACAGTATCCATCCCCGAATTATAGAATGTTCCTATTTTCTGCTTATTGCTGCCTTGCGGAGCATCTTTTGAGGAGGCTGCGTCAGTAATTATCTCTTTTATATTTTCCCTGTTTCTCTCGAAGAGTTCATCAAATGCATCCTTCGAATTCTTGTCAGCCGGAATGGGATTGTTTTTCAACCAGGTGCCATTTGTATATGCAAAAAAATCATTGCCCGGATTTATTGTGGTGTCCATATTATGAACATCAAATGCGGGGTACTTTTTCAGAGTATCGCCTGTCTTTTTAACATTATTTCCACAACTCTGCAATAAGGCCAGAGTAAGAATTACAACTATTAGTTTTTTCATGTTTACATCTAAAGATTAAGAATAAATTTTTCGCCGCTAAACTAACAATAATAAACAATGCTCAGGGCAAAGTGGCAATCCGTTTAACCAATGACAACTTTGACTTGATGTTCTGCTCCATCTCCGATCACAGGGAGCAGATTAGAAGCATAAGGTTTGCCATCAATCACTATTTCTTTTATCCCCTTCGACTTGCTGTCGGGGTTAAGTATTTCTATTACAAATGTGTCTCCCCTGAATTTTCGGGTGACCTTAAAGGCTTTCCAGTCCTCCGGAATACATGGATCGATTAAGAGTCCGTCATATTCCGGACGAATACCGAGCATGAACTGTGTTACTGCATAGAAGTTCCATGAGGCAGTACCTGTCAACCAGGAGTTTTTTGCTTCTCCAGGTCTGAATGCATCTTTCCCGGCTACCATCTGTGCATATACATAAGGTTCCGTTTTATGCAGCTCGCTGATATCTTCGAGGTATGAAGGACAGATCTTTTTATAATAATCCCAGGCACGATTCCCGTTTCCTTCCACTGTCTCTCCGATCATTATCCAGGGGTTATTATGACAGAATACCCCTGCATTTTCCTTGTATCCTGCCGGATATGAGGATATCTCACCATATTCAATAATGTACTTTGTGAAGGCCGGATTATTCAGAACGATGCCATATTTACAGTCGAGCCGTTCTTTTACCGAATCAAGAGCCTTTTTGCATAATCCATCTTCTTTTCCGATCCCTGCCATAGTGCACCAGCCCTGCGACTCAATGAAAATTTTTGCTTCTTCGTTTTCGTTACTGCCTATTTTACGGCCATAGAAATCGTATGCACGGATGAACCATTCCCCATCCCATCCGTGTTTTTTTATAACATCAACCATATTATCAACCAGTTTTTGTGCGCGGGCCGCCTCAATGGTTTTGTTCAGCTTCTTACAGAGTTCTACATAATCCCTTCCATAAACCACAAATAAACCGGCGATCATTACTGATTCCGCTTTTGATCCCTCTGTTTTGTTTTCAGTTGTCTGGAATGACTCATTAGGATCGTTTGAAAAGCAGTTCAGGTTAAGACAGTCGTTCCAGTCAGCTCTCCCTATGAGAGGGAGTCCATGCGGACCAAGATTGTTAATAACATGGTCAAAGGAAACTGTCAGATGGTCGAACAGACTTCGTGCAACAGTAATATCATTATCAAAGGGAACCATTTCATCGAGGATACCAAAGTCGCCGGTTTCCTTAATATAGCTGACAGTTCCAAGGATTAGCCATAGGGGATCGTCATTGAAGCCGCCTCCTATGTCGTTATTCCCCCTTTTATTAAGCGGCTGATACTGGTGATAACATCCTCCGTCAGGAAACTGAGTGGATGCGATATCGATTATGCGTTCCCGTGCACGTTCGGGTATCTGGTGAACGAACCCGGTAAGATCCTGGTTTGAATCGCGGAATCCCATTCCACGCCCTATACCCGATTCGAAAAATGATGCTGAACGCGAAAAACAGAAGGTTATCATGCACTGGTACTGGTTCCAGATGTTTACCATCCTGTCAATCTTCTCATCACCTGTCGATACTGTATAAATACTGAGCAATTTATCCCAGTATTCCCTGAGGTCAGCAAGTGCCGCATCGACTTTTGCAACAGTGTCAAACCTGGCAATTGTCTCTTTTGCCTTCCGCTTGTTAATAATGTTTTTTGATTCCCATTTCTCATCCTGTTTATTTTCAACATAGCCAAGAAGGAAAATAAAATCCTTTGATTCTCCCGGTTTCAGTTCCACTTCTATGAAATGAGATGCTATCGGTGACCAGCCATGAGCTTCAGTATTGCGTGGTTTCCCTTCAAGAACTGCCTGAGGCTCATCAAATCCGTTATACAGTCCAATGAATGACTCGCGGTCGGTGTCATATCCCTGGATGGGAACATTGACAGAATAATATGCATAATGATCGCGTCTTTCTTTGTATTCAGTCTTATGGTAAATAACAGATCCTTCTATTTCTACTTCCCCTGTAGAGAAATTCCTCTGGAAGTTTTCCATATCCGAAGCCGCATTCCAGAGACACCATTCAGTAAATGAAAAAAGCTTAAGTTTCCTTGTTGTTTTAGTATTATTGGCAAGAGTAAGCTTCTGGACTTCTGCCCATGTCTTCAACGGCACGAAATAAAGGACATTCGCGGAGATCCCGTTTTTTTCACCTTTTATACTGGTATAATTCATTCCGTGACGGCATTCATAACTGTCGAGTTCTGTTTTGCATGGCTTCCAGCCCGGCGACCATATTGTTTCTCCGTCGTTGATATAGAAATATCTGCCTCCGCTGTCCATTGGTACATTGTTGTATCTGTACCTGGTTATCCTGCGGAACTTCGCATCCTTATAGAAAGTATACCCTCCGGCTGAATTTGAGATAAGTGAGAAAAAATCCTCATTCCCAAGGTAATTGATCCATGGCCAGGGAGTGCGTGGATTTGTTATAACGTATTCCCGCCTGCTGTCATCAAAATGTCCGAATTTCATAGCTAAGTATATTTTAATTGATCGATTGGTTTTTTCTGTAATCTGTTATTGTTTTGCAAGCTCCCTGGATCTTCTTTCATTTAATTCCAGTGTTATTGCATCCATTTTTTTCTGGTCGAGAGGATACAATGTCATAACTCCGGCAGCTATAAAAGCAATTATTGCCGGGATCCAGCTCATGAGCATTATAATGCCCGGAACAGCGCCCTGTATTGCTACTTCATTCTGTCCGCTGTAATGGAAGGCTGCCAGTACGAACCCGATAATTGCTCCGGCAATCCCGCCGCCAAATTTAGTGGCAAAAGAGCCTGCAGAATAAACCAGTCCGGTTGCCCTGCGTCCGTTTTTAAATTCAGAGTAATCGGCTGCATCGCCAAGCATAGCAAAGAATAAGGTCGGGAATATTGCAGCGCCAAACTCTGAGATAATCCCTATAGTAAAGATACTTTTAAGATTGTCGGGGCCGCACAGGAACAGCAACGCATTTACAGCACCTGAAAATATGAGGGCATAGATGAAAAGTTTACGTTTGCCAAGACGCTTGCCCAGGGGAGAGGTTATCATTGCTCCTGCTATCGAGGCAAGCATTAATCCTATCATATATGATCCGGCCAGTAGCTGGTTATGCAGATAATGCGAAAAATAGATTACGACAATTCCCTGTTTAATGGAATTGTAAACATTGAAAAGCAATCCGATGATAAGGAGAATTATCCATGGCCTGTTTCTGACAAGGTCTTTAAGGTCTTTCCCCAGACTGGTCTTTTGTTCCTTAGGAGGCTGAACCCTCTCTTTTGTGGACATAAAAGTCAGAATCAGGAAAAGAGAGAGAAAAACAGACAAGAGGTAAATTGAATTGCTATAGCCCTTTTTCTGGTCAATGATCGTTATTTTTCCGGCTTCAAGATTTTCCTCTCCTGACAAAATAAAAGAATAATTCTTCTGTGCTTCCATCGAAAAGCTTTTCCCTTTGGTCGGGATATTCAGACTGTCAGCTTTTCCGGGATCAGCCCAGGTAAACATAGCAACTCCCGACTTTGTTTTGATGTTTACGTTCTTTATGTCTTTGCCTGTGGAAACTGTCACTTCATATTTCTGATTATCGATCTTATTGACATTTATAGCTGGATTAATGTTCCCGAAATGAGCAACAAGAAGCAGGAGAGCTCCCTGTACCAGCATTCCGCCGGTAAAAGCACCAACCATACGGTATGAGCCAAGGCTCGTGCGTTCCTTATCGTCACCTGTCATGACAGCCATTAATGCCCCATAAGGAATATTATTGGCTGTATACACAAGGAAAAATACAAGATATGTAATGTAGGCATAAACCACTTTCCCGGTCGGGCCGAGGTTGGGAGTTGTAAAAAGAAGAGATAATGTCACTCCTAAAGGAATGGCGGTCCAGAGTATCCATGGCCGGAACTTTCCATATTTGGAGTTCGTCCTGTCGCAGACAATTCCCATTAATATGTCAATAAGTCCGTCACCTGACCTCGCGATCAGCATAAGTAATCCGACGGCCGCCGGGTTTAAACCGAAAACATCGGTATAAAAAATAAACAGGAAGGTGGCTACTCCGCGCCATGCGATATTAGCGGCACCATCGCCAAGGGCATAACCCAGTTTTTCTTTCAAAGCTAATTTTTCCACAATAAACTTTTTAGATATTAAAGACTATGATTCTCCAACGACGGCATTATCAACCTCTCTATTTCAAAGATCAACAATATTTTTAATATTATCCGGCAGGAACAGCAAAGAAAAATAATAAACAGGATGGAAGTTCCAGCAATTCCAGTAACTAAATGAGGTTAATTCAGTCGGTAACTTATTATACCGGTTCAATAGAACCAATTATAACTTCTTGCTTCCGGAAATAACCGGAATCAGAATTATCAGCAGATCCCTCTAAACAGTGCCTCTTGCCAGGATAATGTTTTGCCTGTCAGCTTTAGCCACTGAATTGATAAAAGACCTGAAATCGTTATACTGATTAAGAGGTATGATCCCTTTTGTCATTTCAAGATACCTCCTGTAGATGACTTTATCGTTTTTCACCTCGAGGCTATATCGGAATTTCCCGAATTCACTGTTAATAACAACATTCGAAGGTACAAATTCGACTTTATAACCTAATGGAAGATTATAAGAAATGGAATCGGATGAGATCTGGGATTCCATGATCTTTAATGCTGAAGGGAAATCCTGCAGGTATTCCGTTTTAGTAACTGAAGGTGTGAAAAAGATCCTTTCTCCCGACTTAGTAGCAAAATTGTTCACAGTTAACTCATAATCGAAAGTGGCGGTTGGTTTCTCCGTTTTATCCTCTTTAAATGAAACTGATGAAATATTGTATTCGCTGAATCTCAATGATCTGGAAAGATAATCTTTCATCTCTTGCTCCGACTCTTTTTCTAAT
>JGI20214J51088_10002235_pt1 | contig 12978 bp, 9 predicted proteins | sample WetSurMetagenome_FD_51088 | JGI IMG/M metagenome (IMG submission 51088)
ACAGCCACAGCAGGAACATATTATATACGAGGTACAGATCCTATAACCCTGTGTTCAGCAATACAGCCGGTTACTGTAACGGTTAATCCGTTGCCAACAGTTGTAATCACAGCTCCTGCAGCTGTATGCTCACCGTCAACGGTTGATCTTACTTCAGCAGCAATAACAGCAGGAAGTACAACAGGCCTGACATGGACATACTGGACAGATGCAATCGGCACAATCCCGTATGCAACACCAGCTGCAGCGACAGCAGGAACGTACTATATCAGAGGTACTGATCCGACAACCCTGTGTTCAACAATACAGCCGGTTACTGTGACAGTTAATACTTCACCAACAGTTGTAATTACGGCTCCTGCAGCAGTTTGTTCACCGTCTACAGTTGATCTTACAACAGCTGCAGTTACAACAGGAAGTACAGCAGGTCTGACATGGACATACTGGACTGATGCAATCGGAACAATCGCGTATGCAACACCAGCTGCAGCCACCGCAGGGACATACTATATACGAGGTACAGATCCGATAACCCTGTGTTCAACGATACAGCCGGTTACGGTAACTGTAAATATTTTACCAACACTCGTAATTTCTGATCCAGCAGCCGTTTGTTCACCTGCGACTGTTGACCTTACAGCAGCATCTGTTACTGCAGGAAGTACAGCAGGGTTAACATACTCATACTGGACGGATGCTCTTGCTACGGTACCATATCCAACACCAGCTTTAGCAACTGCAGGTACTTACTATATTAAGGGTATAAATTCTCTTACCGGCTGTTCTGTTATTCAACCTGTGACTGTAAGNGTAAATCCATCCCCGGTAGTTACAATCACTCATGTTGACGTTACATGTTTTGGTGATCATAACGGAACTGCCACTGCACTGGCTTCTGGTGGATCCGGTGTATTCACTTATACCTGGAATACTGTACCTGTACAGACAACTTCAGTTGCTACAGGTCTTGCCGCGGGCAACTTTACAGTAACTGTAGATGACGCCAATGGATGCAGCACTACTGCAAGTACGACCATAAATGAGCCTTTTGCGGCACTTTCAGGCAGCATTACTTCTCAGACAGATGTTAGTGTGTTTGGTTCCAATGACGGAAGTGTTACAGTGGCAGGCTCAGGAGGAACTAGTCCATATCTCTATAAAATTGGTGCTGGTGCATATCAGGCTTCCGGTACATTCGGATCACTTATAGCAGGTTCTTATGTAGTAACAATTCAGGATGCTAATCTTTGTACATCAACTGTTCCTGTTACAATCTCTCAACCGAGCACGTCCCTTGCAGGAAGCATTTCAGCACAGACAAACGTCCTTTGTTTTGGCACTACAACAGGAAGCGTAAGTGTAGCCGCATCTGGCGGAGTTGCACCTTACGAATACAGCCTTAATGGAGGTGCATACCAGGCTGGTAGTACATTCAGTGGTTTGATAGCCGGAAATTACATCATTACAATACGTGATGCAGTTTTGACGACGTTCGATGTAAGCTGTTCAATTACACAGCCTTCGGCTGCTCTGTCTGGCTTCATCGTCACCCAGACAAACGTACTTTGCTTCGGCAATAGTACAGGTAGTGTAACCGTCTCAGGTTTGGCTGGAACAGCACCTTACCTTTACAAAATTGGTAGTAGTTCATATCAGGCTTCCGGAACATTCGGATCCCTTGCAGCTAATACTTATAATGTAGTGGTTCAGGATGCTAACCTTTGCACCTTTGATGTTTCAGTGATAATTACACAGCCATCTGCCGTACTGGCACTGAATGCTGTTACGACTTCAAATGTTTCATGTTCAGGTTTAACAAACGGAACAGTAGTTGTTGCAGGTTCAGGAGGAACAGCTCCATACACATATAGTCTGAATGGTGGTCCAGCACAGCTATCAGGTTCATTTGCAAATCTGGCAGCAGCTACATACACAATTTCAGTTGTAGATGCAAACCTGTGTACAGCATCAATTACTTCAACAATAACTGAACCGGCAGTTCTGTCGATTGCCAGCACAACGGCTGATGCTTCATGTCCTGGAGTATCAGACGGTTCAATAACGCTGACAGTTACTGGCGGAACGCAACCATACAATGTAATATGGTCCGACGGGGTAGTAACGCAGGATCGGTTGAATATTCCTGATGGCACTTATAGTGTAGTGGTTACCGATAAGAATTCATGTGCAACTTCTGCAGATGTAAGTATTGGTGTCATTGGTTCAGAAAACTGCCTGGAAATTCCAACAATCATTACTCCGAACAATGATGGATATAATGATACATGGAAGATCAAGAATATCGATCTTTTCCCGAATGCTGAAGTATTTGTTTACAACAGGTGGGGAAAACTGGTATACCATAGCAGGAATCTTTCTCTGAATCCATGGGATGGCACTTACGAAGGTAAATTACTGCCTACTGATTCCTATCATTATATATTACACTTAAATGATGGATCAAATCCAAGGTCAGGTGTAATAAGTATAATCAGATAATTAATGCAATGTTTAGAACTATAATAATATGAGGTATCTAAGAATTCTATTGCCGGCGATTGTTTTGAGTTTCTGTTTTGGGTCTGTCTTTGCCCAGACTGAACCTACTTACAGTCAGTATATTATGAATGGGTTTCTTATAAACCCCTCATTCGCGGGCCGCGACGGTTATACAACTGTCAATCTGACAGTAAGGGAACAATGGATCGGATTGTCAGGGGCACCAAGTACTTACGCTGCAAGTTTTCAAACACGAATCCTGCAGAACAGTTTCATTTCCAAATCAACTGCCGTAAGAAAGAAAATCATCAAGCCAACAAAAGGAGGCAAGGTTGGACTAGGCGGTTATATCTTCAATGATAATAATGGTATAATGAGACGTACCGGGATGCTACTGGCTTATTCTTACCATATTCCCATGGGACGAACCGGAGGAATTCCAAACGATCTTTCTTTTGGACTTGCATTGAAGGCTTATCAGTTCAATGTTAATACAAATGGTGCAATCCTCGAAAACAGCTACGATCCGCTGCTTAATTCGTATGACAGGACTAAATATATTCCTGATTTCAATTTCGGAGCAAGTTTTACTACTTCCCGCTATTATGTCGGATTTGCTATGACAAATTTGTTAAGAGGCTCCCTGGTCTTTGCTGATACCTCAAAAACAAAAGGGAGTGAGCTTGGCGGATATTATCTGACCGGCGGTTATAAATTTCCTCTATCTCCTGAATGGATTCTTGAACCGTCAGCTTTTATTAAAGCATCCGATATGTTCTTTACTTCTGTTCAGATGGATATTACAGCAAGAGTATATTACAGAGAGGATTACTGGGCAGGAATATCATACAGGACCAATGATGCAATAGTTGCCCTGATGGGTCTAAAGTACGATAGGTTCTATTTCGCCTATGCATTTGACTTCACTCTTACCGATATCAGGAAGGAAAGTTATGGAACACACGAGCTCTCGGTTGCTGTAAAATTTGGCGAGAGTGCCAGAAGATACAGATGGATAAATGCTTATTAAAGTATTAAAATAGTAGGGAGGCTGATCTTATTTCAGCCTCCTTTTTTTTAAAGAAACATTATGTCAAAATGGTTTTTCACCAGGCTGCTTCATGTTGCATTTCTGTCTGTTCTTTTTTTGAATCCGGCTCATTCCCAGACTGCTCAGCCTCAGAGAAGGATTATGTTTTATAATGTTGAGAACCTTTTCGATACCAATGATGACTCCCTGACAGATGATAACGATTTTCTCCCTGATGGTATGATGAGATGGAGTCATTCCAGATATCATAAGAAAATAAATTCTCTGTATAAAACCATTATTTCTGCCGGTGAGTGGGAACCACCTTTGATAGTGGCTTTGTGCGAAATTGAGAACAAAAATGTGCTTGAAGATCTGATCTATGATACTTATCTTTCAAAATTCAATTACGGTATAATTCACGAGGATTCTCCTGACAGGAGAGGTATTGATGTTTGTCTGTTATTCAGAAAGGGATTGGTGGAAATAGTTCATCATTGTTACTGGATTCCGGGTGGGAAACAAAATAAAAGCTATAATTCGAGAAGTATTCTTTACGCAAAGGCTCTAATAGGCGGTGATACTATTCATCTTATTGTAAACCATTGGCCATCAAGAAGGGGAGGGGTGCTTGCAGGAGAAGAGAACCGAAATGAGATAGCTGATCTGATCGATGATAAAATTGATTCTATTAACCAAGGGAATCTCCCTGGCTCGAAAATTCTGATCATAGGCGATTTTAATTGTACACCTGAAGATCCGGTTATAAAAAATATGCTCTTATCAACTGATAAGGGAGATACTCTGGTGAATCTTTCTGAGATGGTTGCTTCCCACGGCCCAGGAACATACAGATATCAGGGCTCCTGGGAAATGATAGATCAGTTAATTGTCTCAAAACAGCTTCTCCGATCATCTTCAGGTTTATATACAGAACCTGATCTTCTGAAAATATTTAAACCTGATTTTCTACTAAAAAGAGATCCTAAATATCCGGGGTTGACACCTTATTCAACATTCAGAGGATATAAGTATCAGGGCGGATTTAGTGATCACCTGCCAATACTTCTGGATCTTAAGGTACGATAGAATCATCCGGCAAAGTCAATCCTAATTCAATTCCCTTCTCGAGCATAAGTTTTCTGGCTGCATCATGCTCATTTGGAATTAGTCCATCAAGAATAGCCTCCCTGATAGCGTTCTTTATTATTCCTACCTCTTTCCCTGGCTTTATCCGGAATGTTGCTATTATCTCGCTTCCGTCAATGGGTGGCTGAAAATTTCTGAGCGCATCTTTTTCTTCAATCTCCTTAAGCTTAATTCTAACAAGTCTGAAGTTCTCCAGATGTTTTGTCTTTTTAGCTTCGTTCTTCGAGGTGATGTCCGCTTCACATAATACCATCAGATCATCAATGTCATCACCGGCCTCAAATAGCAATCTTCTTATTGCAGAGTCTGTTACTATCTCCTGGGTGAGCGCTATCGGACGCAAATGCAGATCAACTATCTTCTGAACATATTTCATCTTTTCATTTAACGGCAGCTTCATCTTCCTGAAAATATCAGGGATCATTTTTGATCCCAAATACTCATGCCCATGAAACGACCAGCCTGTGTCGGATTGATATTTCTTTGTAAGGGGCTTGGCAATATCATGCAACAGTGCTGCCCATCTCAGCCATAAATTATCAGTATTCCGGCTTATATTGTCAAGTACTTTTATTGAATGATGAAAATTATCCTTATGCGCTTTGCCATCTTTCGTTTCAACACCTTTGAGATTATCTAATTCAGGGAAAATAATTTTCAGCAAACCTGACTTTTCAAGCAGGATAAATCCTTTGGACGGAAGCTGACACATTATGATCTTATTCAATTCAGTGACAATCCGCTCAGGTGACACAATACTGATCCTTTCCGCGTTTTCAATAATTGATTTGAAGGTTTTTTCTTCTATGGTGAAATTAAGCTGGGTTGCAAACCTGATTGCCCTCATCATCCTCAGCGGATCATCGGAAAATGTTTTATCTGGTTCAAGTGGGGTCTTGATTATTTTCTTCCTGAGATCATCCAGTCCGCCAAACGGATCAAGGAATTCACCGAACGATTCTTTATTTATGCTGATTGCCAATGTATTAATGGTGAAATCCCTTCTTTTCTGATCATCTTCGAGAGTTCCGTCCTCTACCACAGGTTTCCTTGAGCTCCTGTCGTATGACTCCTTTCTGGCACCTACAAATTCGATTTCATACTCCTTGCTCCGGAACATAGCGGTTCCGAAACTTTTAAAAACACTGACTTTTATTCCCGGATGTATTTTTTTTGCTGCTTTCCTCGCAATATCAATACCGCTGCCTATAACCACAATATCTATATCCTTTTCAGGATGATCTCTCTTCAGAAGACAATCTCTTACCCAACCCCCTATAACGTATGCCTGAACATTCTCAGATGTTACTACAGATGATAGTTTTTCGAAGATTTTGTCATTTAGACATATATTCATATTTGAATATGACAATTTGTTTATTACTTGCGACAAAGTTACGATTTATACTCAATTTCAGGCAAATTTCACTTTCAGGGTTCAAATGGCACAAAGCTTGACAGTTGAGTAAACATTAAGCTATAACTTATGTTTATTAAATAAAAAATTATGATAGAGCACCTGACAAAAGAAACATTTTTGGATAAAGTATTCAATTATGAAAAAAATAAAGAGTGGAAATTTGAAGGGGATAAACCCTGTATAATCGATTTCTATGCAGACTGGTGTGGTCCATGTAAAATGGTAGCTCCTGTTCTTGAAGAGTTAGCCAGAGATTTTGACGGGAAACTCAATGTTTTTAAAGTGGATACCGAAGCAGAACAGGAACTTGCTTCTGTTTTTGGAATAAGAAGTATTCCCTCATTTTTATTTGTACCGGCAGACGGTCAGCCTCAGATGGCAATGGGAGCTCTCCCTAAAGAAACGTTTGTTAAAGCATTCAAAGATGTACTTGGTGTAGAAAAATAAGCTATTCATCAAATATTGAACGATTTTATTAAAAAAAACATGAAAAAGTGAAACATTTTTTGAACCACAATCGTTTAACCATCAGATGTTAGAAATTAGGTTATAAGGGTTTTTTTCATGGATTTAGGTTTAGGGTAGTAAAGAAGTAAGTCAGGACTGCGGTCCTGATTTACTTTTTTAGGACATTTCCTTAAAGATACTGTTAATCTCCTCTTCAGTAGATCTGAGTTTTTTCTGACATTGTTTGATAAGTTCAGATGCTCTTTTTACCTCAACAGATAATTTATCGACATCAAGGTCCCCGTTTTCTATATTATGCAGGATTTTCTCAATCTCGGTAACTGCATCACCAAATGAAAATTCCTTCTTAGCCATAGACTTAATTGTTAAAATGTAATTTGTAAAGTTATAATATCCTTCTTTTTCATTCTATAACATACACTGCTTTCTTATCGAATAAAATTTACTAATTCTCTTATACTAAATCATCAGTATTTAAAGAATTTTCTTCTGATTTTTTTTCGCCTATTACCCTGCTTCTGACAGATCCGTCAATGAATTGGGTGTCAATTATATCTTCAGCTTTAATTTTATTTTTCCCTTTAATGATTTTCCCATTTAATGAAGTGATTGTATACCCTCTCAAAAGAACATTTTCGGGATTCAGAAGCTGCAAATTGCTCTCCATTCCTTTCATTCTTATGCTGGCCGAAGTCAGGACACTAAATGCCATTGTCTTTAAGTTCTGATTATACATAACCATTTCTCTTTTTTCAACAGATAATACAGAGGTCGACGCAGAAATAAGCTTCGACTGCAGAGCTGAAGGAATGAGAGAAGCTTTATAGATCAGATTTTTACCTTTATTATTAATTTCAATTGTTTTTGCTGAAAGGTTCTCTTTTACTGCGGTTAACATGATTCTTGCCAGCGGATGAATTTTAACAGACGAAGTCTCAATCCTGTTTTTATACCTTTCAATTATTTTACGAGAAGCTTCTATAATTGAAGTACTCATTTCAATAATATAATTTTCCGATTCTGATACTGAATTTATAAGGAAGTCTGCAACCGCGGTAGGTGTTTTAAGTGATTTGTTAGCTACGAGATCAGTGACAGATATATCTTTATCATGGCCGATGCCTGTCAGCACTGGTAGCGGAAACTGAGTTACATGATAGGCGATATTATAACTGTCGAACCAGCTGAGATCAGACTGAGATCCTCCTCCTCTGATAATAACAACAAGATCAAATAACTGATAATTCAATGCAATCTGGTCGAGTGCATAAATTACTCCCGATTCCGTATCATTCCCCTGCATGCTGGTTTCAATCAGAGCAGTATAGAATACGTATCCGAAGGCATTACCTTTGAGCTGTCTGATAAAATCGGTATAGCCTGCTGCATTTTTAGATGAAATGACAGCAATTCGCTGAGGTACCAATGGTATTTCAAGCTCCTTATTCATTGAAAACACACCCTCTTCTTCAAGTCTTTTTATAATAAGCTGCCTCTTCATTGCCATATCGCCTATGGTAAAGGCAGGATCTATATCAGAAATTATAAGGCTTAATCCGTAGAGTTCGTGATATTCAACTTTTGTCTTTACAAGAATTTTCAGCCCTTCCCTTAATGTTTCATTTGTTGAATTCTCAAAGAAGGCTTTTATAAATCTGTAGCGGTTGCTCCAGACAATAGCTCTCACTCTCGCCCGGACATTCTTTTCGTCGGGATTCTTTTCAATAAGTTCTATATAGCAATGTCCGGCACTATTTTCCTTGAGTTCAGATATTTCCGCAGTAACCCAATAAAAATCGGGGAGCGAGACATACAGGGAATCCCTTATGATCAGCTGTAATTCAGTTAAGGAGACTTTTTCAGTCATGATCAGTTTTTTATTTTGAAAATCTTGCGAACTATAATACCCGAACTTACGGATATTTTCAGGAAATAGATGCCTGGTTCACTGTGAATAAGATCAGTAATTGTAACAGCTCTCCCGGCGTAGCCAATAAAGCTTTTCTTATAAAATGATTTGCCTGTTATTGATATTATTTCAAGAGTAAAATTCTCAGGAGGTTCGGTAAAATCTATCTCAAAGCTACCAGATGTAGGATTAGGAAATATCAGTACTGAACTTTCCGGAACTGAAACATATTTTTTCTGGAGTGTCGTCAGGGCTGCAACAATATCCGGTATTCCATATCCATAAAGTGAATCCGGGAAATTGTAACGGTCTGCACTACTGTGGAGTACTGAAATAATATCATTGCAGGTTGCTGATGGAACGGCCTGCATAAGGCAGGCAGATATTCCACTTAGTACCGGACATGAAAAAGAGGTGCCGTTAGATCTGAATACCTCGGTGCCTGAAGTCTGTACCGGTATATTTACGCCCATTGCAGCATTATCAGGTTTAACTCTCCGGTCAGAGGAAGGACCGGCAGATGAAAACGTGGAAATTATATTACTCCCATCAACTGCGCCAACTGCAAGTACACTATCCCCATCGGAAGGAAAGATGATTTTCTGCCAGTCTTTGTTTCTCTCATTCCCGGCGCTGTTTACTACCAGAATTCCTTTTGAAGCGGCAATGTCAGCAGCTATCGTTATGAATGCAGTATTCCCGGTCAGGTCACTTGGCTTATAATTGAGTGAAGGATCATCAAATGTGAAATACCCAAGTGAAGAAGAAATTATATCAGCTCCGGTGCTGTCAGCATATTCAGCACCTGCAACCCAGAAATCCTCCTCACAGGGAAATTCCGAACCAACATCTTCAGTTTTGAGAAGCAGGTAATCGGCTCCGGGGGCTGTACCTTCGATCTTCCCCGAAATTTGTCCTGCCAGAATAGAGAGTACAGCAGTCCCATGAGTACTGGAATTGTATACCGATCCTGTTTTTTTTACAAAGTCATAGGTGCTTTTAATTCCCTTTCTTGCTCTCAGGTTATTCAGGGAGGAAATTGCGTCGGCATTCTGGAAGCCACCATCAAGAATTGCAATCAGGATATTTTTACCGGTATACCCTGAGCTATGCATAGGAATGCCATTAATCATAGTTAAGGGGCGAGAATATGGAGGAAGCTCACTTTGTGACTCCAGAAATTTGAGTTTATCATTGTGCAGACTCTTTGTGCCTGGTCTTTTTACAATTTTTACATCGGCAACAAATGGAAGTTCAAGAAGGGAATTTACATCAAATATCGACTGTGACTTGAACAGGGCTGTATTCATCCATTTTGAGGACGTATGAAATATCAGTCCAGGTGAGGTTATCCTGTTAAGATAGTTAACATTTACGGGGATATCCCTGTAGTCAGGAACCATAATTCCTGCCTTATTTCTTCTTTGGATTGCCCTTTCTGAAAGGAGATCAGTTGCTGAATAAGCTGATATAGCATTTTCTCCCTTGTCGCGAAAGTAAATCCTGTACCAATAAGGATAATTTATTTCCTGTCCATCCAGGCTGTAAGTGACAGTCAGCAGGAGCAGTACGAAATTTACAAGAGCCCCTGAGTGTGAAAATATATTCAGGATCTTCATTTTTTGATAATCCCTGTTTTTTCAGGATCAGCTATTTTCCCTTTATTATTTTCAAGGGAGTCAATAAAACGGGATTCATCGATTTCCATCTGTTTGTTTTTTGTGAATCCCAACTGATATTCTAGACTGTATTTTATGCTGCCATCCTTATTGTAAATAGTCCATAGCCCTTCTTTCAGATCATTTATATATTTTCCGGAGTATTCTATAGCCCCGTTTTCATACCATACTTCAAATTTGCCATTTACCTTTCCATTGCGAAAGTTTGATTTCAGGCTCAACGTACCTGACGGATAATACTCAATCCATTCTCCCTGCTTCACATCATCAATGTAGTTGACTTTTTCAGCTATGGAACTGTCGGGGTAGAATTTTACGGATATCCCGTTTCTTAAGTTCTTTTTATAGTACTCTTCAGATATAAGGTATTCTTTTACAAATTCAGAAAAGAACTGCCATTTTCCCTCTTTTAACTGATCGATATAAGTTCCGCGGGCTGATATATTGCCGTTTGGATGGTAAATTACAGCTTGTGCAGTTTTACCGTCATCGCTGTAAGTAAGGATTGATTTTATTGACTGGTTTTCAAAATATCTTTTAAATTCTCCTACCGGATGGTCATCTTTAAAATAACCATCGTAAACAACAGATTCACCTGTGAACTTCTTAATCCAGTGCCCCTGTTTCCTTCCCTGCGCATCAGTCTGGTTCAGTTTCTGATCAGATTGTGCTGATGCGGAAAGTGAAAAGATTATTAAGAAAGCTGAATATAAGATTCTGAGATTCATTTTACGAAAACGCGAAATAATTGGTAAAAGTACATAAAATTTCGTTGAAGCTTATGCGGATTCTGTCGGAGACGCTACGGCCTATGGTAGTACAGTTAAAAAAAGAGGCTGGGATTACTCCCAACCTCTCTTATAAAGCATTTTCAATATTATTTTACTTCCTCAAAGTCAACATCAGTTACTTCTTCATTGCCTGATTTTGAGTTGTTGCCTGAAGGCTGCTCGGGACCAGGTTGTGCCTGATCTGGATTTGGGCCCTGGGCTGTCTTATACATCTCCTCAGAAGCGACCTGCCATACTGAATTTAATTCCGCAAGAGCTTTGTCTATTGCCCCAACATCCTGTGATTTATGTGCCTCTTTAAGTTTTGCCAGGGCGCTTTCAATAGCAGGTTTCTTATCTGCAGGAAGCTTATCTCCGAATTCCTTAAGCTGTTTCTCAGTTGTAAAGATCATACTGTCGGCAGTATTTATCTTGTCAACTTTTTCCTTAGCCTTATTGTCAGCTTCAGCATTGGCTTTTGCTTCCTCTCTCATTCTCTTTATCTCATCGTCATTAAGGCCGGATGAAGCTTCTATCCTTATTCTCTGTTCTTTTCCGGTTCCCCTGTCCTTAGCTGCAACATGGAGTATCCCGTTTGCATCTATATCGAAGCTGACCTCAATCTGTGGTACGCCTCTTGGAGCAGGTGGAAGACCATCGAGATGGAACCTGCCTATAGTTTTGTTTCCTGTTGCCATTGGTCTTTCACCCTGCAGGACATGAATCTCAACTGATGGCTGGCTATCTGCAGCTGTGGTAAACACCTCTGTCTTCTTGGTAGGAATGGTAGTATTTGATTCAATCAGTTTGGTCATAACACCACCCATAGTTTCAATACCAAGTGAAAGAGGGGTAACATCAAGCAGAAGGACATCTTTTACCTCTCCTGTAAGCACTCCGCCCTGAATAGCAGCACCAACAGCTACAACCTCATCGGGGTTAACGCCTTTTGAAGGAACACGTCCGAAGAATTTTTCAACAAGCTGCTGAATTGCAGGAATACGGGTAGATCCTCCTACAAGAAGAACTTCGTCAATCTCTGTAACAGACAAACCAGAGTCTTTCAGGGCAATCTTACATGGTTCAATACAAGCCTGAATCAGTTTATCGCATATTTTCTCAAAGTTTGCACGGGTGAGTGTTTTTACCAAATGTTTTGGAATACCATCAACCGGCATGATATACGGGAGATTTATCTCAGTTGTGGTAGAGCTTGAAAGTTCGATTTTAGCTTTTTCAGCAGCTTCCTTAAGACGCTGAAGTGCCATCGGATCTTTTCTCAGGTCCACGCCTTCTTCTTTCAGGAACTCTTCTGCCATCCAGTCGATGATAAGATGGTCGAAGTCATCACCACCTAGGTGAGTGTCTCCGTTTGTAGATTTTACTTCAAAAACTCCGTCTCCGAGTTCAAGTATTGAAATATCGAAAGTACCACCTCCAAGGTCAAATACAGCAATCTTAAGATCCTGTGATTTCTTATCGAGTCCGTAAGCAAGTGATGCTGCTGTAGGCTCATTTATAATTCTTTTTACATTTAATCCGGCAATCTCACCAGCCTCTTTAGTAGCCTGGCGCTGGGAATCGCTGAAGTAGGCAGGAACTGTGATTACAGCGTCAGTTACTTCCTGTCCAAGATAATCTTCAGCAGTCTTTTTCATCTTCTGAAGAATCATCGCGGAAATCTCCTGTGGTGAATACTGACGGTCGTCAATTTTGACCCTCGGAGTATTATTGTCACCTTTTACAACTGTATAGGAAACCCGTTTGATCTCTTTTGTAACCTTATCGTAAGTTTCACCCATGAATCTTTTAATGGAGAAGACAGTCTTTTTTGAATTAGTGATTGCCTGTCGTTTGGCAGGATCTCCGACTTTCCGTTCGCCATTCTCAACGAATGCCACAATTGAAGGTGTTGTCCTCTTGCCTTCGCTATTCGGGATTACAACAGGTTCGTTGCCTTCCATTACCGCAACACAAGAGTTTGTTGTTCCAAGATCGATTCCAATTATTTTTCCCATCTTATATTAATTTAAAAATTTTAATTTTTCTCTTTG
>JGI20214J51088_10002236_pt1 | contig 12968 bp, 11 predicted proteins | sample WetSurMetagenome_FD_51088 | JGI IMG/M metagenome (IMG submission 51088)
TCTNTCTTAGATGTTCCCCGCGAGCGCGGGGATGAACCGCAGTGGAGCCTGCTCGGGCATCAGCTTCTCAAATGTTCCCCGCGAGCGCGGGGATGAACCGACATCAAGGCGCTCTGCGTCGCATTCGCGAACATGTTCCCCGCGAGCGCGGGGATGAACCGAGCATGGAAGACCTCGCGCTGCTTAACGATGGATGTTCCCCGCGAGCGCGGGGATGAACCGCACAACGTCATACTTGGCCAGACTTAGCGTCAATGTTCCCCGCGAGCGCGGGGATGAACCGCCCGGCCAATTCGTTGCCCGGTTGCCGCGGGCATGTTCCCCGCGAGCGCGGGGATGAACCGGGGTTTTCTTTGGTCTTCTGAATTATTACTTCATGTTCCCCGCGAGCGCGGGGATGAACCNCCTGAGGCCGGGCGCGGCAAGCTCTTTTGCGCATGTTCCCCGCGAGCGCGGGGATGAACCGGGTAGACCAGAATTTCTTGAAAAATCCATCATATGTTCCCCGCGAGCGCGGGGATGAACCGCGACAATGACGGGAGGTTACATTCTCGCGTATATGTTCCCCGCGAGCGCGGGGATGAACCGGGATCGGTAAGGTGTTCTGATGGTAATAATTCATGTTCCCCGCGAGCGCGGGGATGAACCGTCATGCCAATTATTATTATCCGATAGTAAAAAATGTTCCCCGCGAGCGCGGGGATGAACCGACCCAAACGCGCCGCCTGAGATGCCGCTGGAAATGTTCCCCGCGAGCGCGGGGATGAACCGCGCGGTGAAAAAATCCTTTCCCGGATTGAGGCATGTTCCCCGCGAGCGCGGGGATGAACCGTTTCCAGGAACCAGGAAAAATACTCCTTTACGATGTTCCCCGCGAGCGCGGGGATGAACCGTCTCCGGAAAAAAGGGTTTACGGGTACAGGCTATGTTCCCCGCGAGCGCGGGGATGAACCGGGCGCCAGCAGATTTACGGCCGTTTACAGAACATGTTCCCCGCGAGCGCGGGGATGAACCGCCGCTTGAACCGCGCTTATTTCTATTCCGTCGATGTTCCCCGCGAGCGCGGGGATGAACCGAGTATCGGTCCCTTTGTACCGCCAATTTGCGGATGTTCCCCGCGAGCGCGGGGATGAACCGCTCGTTAAAAAAGCTTCCGCTGCCACGGTGGGATGTTCCCCGCGAGCGCGGGGATGAACCTAATTTATATTCTTCGAACGGCCATAACATGGTATGTTCCCCGCGAGCGCGGGGATGAACCGTTCCAGGTTGAGCGATTGCAGGCGCCTCCCGGATGTTCCCCGCGAGCGCGGGGATGAACCGCATTTCGCTTCACTGCCGGGCCGAGATAGATGTATACCCCACGCGGGCGAAAAAAATCCACCGTTTTTTTCCGGACGCCAGCCCGTCGCTTTATTATCCGGCCCTGTGCCCGCAGGACGCCCGGTGGGAGTCGTCCCGCGCATACCGCATCAAGCTGACCAGCCTCGAAGACACCACGGTTTTCGCTTTCGGCCCTCGGTTCGAGCTTATAAACCCGACGCTCATCGGCGCGAACACGGAACGCGACAGACGGCGGACAGTCACGACAGACGAGTCCGTCGCGCAATGGTGCCGGGACAACCTCAAAGACGTCATGCGGGCAAAAGGGGCGAAATTCGATTCCCTCCGGTACGACGTTTCGCTTTCCGGAACGGTCATGGAGTTTGCGGTGACCGAAAACGAAGACTACAAAGCGAGCGTGACGCTCGGGATAAAGGTTTGTTCCCAATTCGGCCGCGCTCTGTGGGACGGGGTCGTTTATGGAAAAGCAACGAACTGGGGGACGTCGTATAAAATAGAGAACTATTATGAGTGTCTCAGCGACGCGCTGGTGAACGCGGCACACCTTCTTGTTTCCGACGGTTCGTTGGTGCACGCTGTGCGGGGTGACCGTGAACAGATAGCTCGGGCGGCGCTGAGACGCGCCCGTGTCAAGACAACCTGAGCGCGCCGTCGGGCAGCGTGAGCGGCAAGATCACCCGCGTTACGCAGCTGCCTTTGCCGTGACGTTCACGAAGTAAATGAGGTTTTCGAGTTCGACCGCAAGGTTCACGTTGTTTATAACGCAGTCGTGCGATCCCTTGAGCTCGATGGGAGCGAAGTTGAGCACGCCCTTTACTCCCGCCTTGACGAGCAGGTCGTGCGTCGGCTGCGCCGCGGAATCCGGCACGCACAGGATGGCTATCCTGATGTTGTTTTTCTGGATGAATTTTTGGAGTTCGTCGAGGGGCAGCACGGGGACGGCGCTTTTCGTCTTGATTTTGGCCGGGTCGATGTCGAACGCCGCGACGATCTTTATGCCTTCCTTTTCGAACGTGCCGTATCCCATAAGCGCGGAGCCGAGCTGGCCCGCCCCGACGAGCACCACCTTTTGCACCTCGTTTTTCCCGAGGATGCTGTTGAGCTTCGCGATGAGCGCGTCTATCTGGTAGCCGCCGCGCTTGTTTCCCGAAATGCCGAACAGGGAAAAGTCCTTGCGCACCTGGGCCGACGTGCCGCCCACGGCGTCGGCAAGATATTCCGAGAAAATCTTGATAAACCCCAGGTCCTTGAACCTGACAAGCGCGTTTTTATAGCGTGACAAACGGATGATGCAATTTTTGTTGCTTATCATAATGTGCTCCCTTTTCACAAAACAGCATAGTCGGCGCTTAAGGATAATATAGCGGAATCGGTTCTTTGAGTCAATAAATATGATAAGGAAATCACAATAAACACCAATTGCGTATCCGACAGACAATCCGCACGGCTACGAAAATTATTCGTATCGCGCTTAAATGCCGCACCATCGCGGGTTATTTAATGTTCTAATAAATCACAAAAAAACCTTGACTTGTTTCGTAGAAACGGCTATATTATACACGTCGTACGACACCGGAAGTCCACGGCTTAATGTGAAAATATAAACAATAAGTCGCCGTGGTGAAGGCCGTGCACAAGAGGGCGGGCGCGGTGTCGGCAATCATCGGAATACCATAAGTAAGGAACCGGACATGGAAACAACAGCAGCTCCAGTCGTTGGAGAGCGGGTGCGGGCAATCGCCGACAAATGGCGGGGGCGCGAGGGCAACCTGATCATGATTCTGCACCAGATCCAGGGCGAATTCGGCTATGTCCCGCGCGAAGCCGCCCTCGACCTTTCCCGCGAACTCGACGTTCCGCTCGCCTGCATCTACGAGGTGATCACGTTCTACAATTATTTCAAGCTCAAGAAACCGGGCAAATACAACGTCGCCGTCTGCCTCGGCACCGCCTGCTACCTCAAGGGCGCCCCGGAAATCCTCGACGCCATCAAGGAGGCCTTGAACATCGGCGAGGGCGAAACGACCCCGGACGGGCTCTTCCACCTCGATGCCGTTCGGTGCCTCGGGTGTTGCGGACTCGCGCCGGTCATCATGATAAACGACAAGATTTTCGGGAATGTCAAGAAAACCCAGGTAATCGAAATTTTGTCCCAGTATAAGAACAAGGAATGACAATGGAAAAAATCACCAGGGAACACCTTGAGGCGGCGGCGCAAAAAACGCAGGCGTCCCCAATGCCGTATATAAAGGTGGGGATGAGTTCCTGCGGAATCGCGGCCGGAGCGCAGGCCGTGTTCACTCTTCTGGCCGGCGAGGTGGAAAAAAGAAAAATTCCCATTTCGGTGAGGCCCTGCGGCTGCGGCGGCGCCTGTTACGCGGAACCCCTCGTCGAGGTGTTCGTGGAAGGGCTGCCGCCCGTCACCTACGGAAAAGTCACTCCGGAGGTCGCCATGCGGATCCTTGACGAGCACGTGCGGGGAAACCGCCTTGTACAGGACTTTGTCGTCGACGTGCCGGTGAGGAGGCTTGAAACACGATGACTGCAACGGTTGTATTGATAAAGGACACCGATGCGTGCGCGGAAGACCGTGCGCGGGATCTCCAGGACGTGTTCCTGCAAAGAGTGAAGGACGCGGGACTTGCCGATACGGTACAGGTCGTCCGCGCGCGGGAATTGGGGATATACAACAAGGGCGTGGCGATAAAGCTTCTTCCGCGCGGCGACTCGTTCGTCAACGTCGGCGAGGCCGACGTGCCCGAAATAGTGGCTTCCATCAAGACGGGCGCGGCGGTCGCCGAAAGGCTCGTGCACCACGGCGGCAACGAGCAGGTGCGAATCGTGATGCGAAACTGCGGCGTGGTGGATCCCGAGAGCATCGAGGACTATCTCGGGCGCAGCGGATACCAGGGCGTCAGGCGCGCGCTGTTCGAACTGACCCCGGAGAAAACGATTGACGAAATCAAGACGAGCGGCCTCCGCGGACGCGGCGGCGCCGGGTATCCAACCTGGCTCAAATGGTCGCTCGCTCGCGGTTCCCTTGGGGAACTCAAATACGTGATATGCAACGGCGACGAGGGCGACCCCGGCGCCTATATGGACCGCAGCGTGCTCGAGGGAGACCCGCATTCCGTGATAGAAGGCATGCTCATCGCGGCCTACGCCATCGGCGCCTCCAAAGGGTTTTTGTACATACGCGCCGAATATCCGCTCGCCATCAAGCGCATCCAGAAGGCGCTGGAACAGGCATACGGTGCCGGCCTGCTCGGCAAAAACATCCTCGGCACGCCGTTTTCCCTCGACCTCGAGGTGAGGCTCGGCGCGGGCGCGTTCGTGTGCGGCGAAGAGACCGCGCTCATCGCGTCCATCGAGGGAAAGCGCGGGACGCCCCGTCCCCGTCCGCCGTATCCTTCGGATTCCGGGCTTTTCAGGAAACCCTCCATCATCAACAACGTCGAGACCTTCGCCAACGTGTCGTACATCCTGACCGCGGGCGGCAAGGAGTTCGCGAAAATCGGCACGGAAAAATCCAAGGGGACAAAGGTGTTCGCTCTCACGGGAAAAATCCGCAACGCGGGCCTGGTGGAAATCCCCATGGGCACCCCGCTGCGCACCATCATCGAGGACATCGGCGGCGGGGTCGCGGAAGGCAAAAAGATCCTCGCGGTCCAGACCGGCGGGCCCTCGGGCGGCGTCATTCCCGAAAAGCACCTCGACACGCCCGTGTCCTACGAGCACCTCATAGAGCTCGGGTCGTTCATGGGCTCGGGCGGCATGATTGTGATGGACGAGGACGACTGCCTGGTGGACATCGCCAAGTTCTACCTCGGCTTCTGCGTCGACGAAAGCTGCGGGAAATGCGCGCCGTGCCGGATCGGCGGGTTCCAGATGCTCAAGGTCCTGGAAAAAATCACCGACGGCAAGGGCACCGAGGACGACCTCGCGACGCTGGGCCGTATCGCCCGGGCCATGCAGAAGGCGTCGCTGTGCGCGCTGGGCCAGGGCGCGCCCAACCCGATCATTTCCACCATGAAATATTTCGCCGAGGAATACCGGCAGCACATCGCGGACAAGAAATGCCGCGCCGGGAAATGCACCAGGCTCATGCGGTTCGAAATAATCGACGAGAAATGCAAACGGTGCAGGCTGTGCGTCAAGAACTGCCCCGTTTCCTGCATCACGGGCGACAAGGACAAGGGATACGTCATCGATCAGGCGCGGTGCATCAAGTGCGGGCGGTGCTTCGACGTGTGCAAATTCGACGCGGTGGCGAGGAGATAGGCCATGATAAAAGCGAGAATTAACGGAATAGCCGTCACGGTTCCCGAGGGGACCACCATCCTCGAGGCGGCGCAGAAGGTGCAGATCAAGATCCCCACGCTGTGCAAGCACCCGGACCTGCCGTCGACCGCGGCGTGCGGAATCTGCATCGTGAGGATCAAGGGCTCGGGCAAGATGCTGCGCGCCTGTTGCACCCCGCTCGAAGAGAACATGGAGATCGTCACGCACGACCCGGAGATCGTGGAAGTGCGCCGGTCGGTGATCGAACTCATCCTGTCCAAGCACCCCAACGAATGCCTCACCTGCGGCCGCAACCAGAACTGCGAGCTGCAGACGCTCGCGGCGGATTTCGGCATCAGGCGGGAATCGTTCCCGCAGTTCCTTCCCGACATCAGGCCCGACGCATCGAACGGGACCATCGTCATCGATCCGCGCAAGTGCATCTCCTGCGGCCGCTGCATCCAGGTGTGCCAGCAGATGCAGAACGTGTGGGCCCTGTCGATGCTGGAACGCGGCTTCGACACCAGGATTTCGCCGGCGGGCGACATCTCGCTGGCCGATTCCCCATGCGTCAAGTGCGGCCAGTGCTCGGCGCACTGCCCCACGGGCGCCATCACCGAAAACGACGAAACCGTGAAAGTGTGGAGGGCGCTGCAGGACGAGAACAAGTACTGCATCGTGGAGATCGCCCCGGCGGTGCGGGTCGCCATCGGCGAGGCATTCGGCTTTCCCCTGGGCGAAAACCTCACCGGAAAACTCTACGCCGCGTTGCGGCGCATGGGGTTTAGGGCGGTGTTCGACACAAACTTCGGCGCCGACGTCACCATCGTGGAGGAGGCCAACGAGTTCGTGGAGCGGTTCACCAAGCATCCCGAGAGGCTTCCGCTCATCACGAGCTGCTGCCCCGCGTGGGTCGATTTCATGGAGAAGTTCCACCACGACATGATAGACAATTTCTCCACGTGCAAGTCGCCTCACCAGATCGTGGGCGTGCTGTCCAAGACGTATTTCGCGCGGAAGAAGCGCATCGATCCCGCGAAGGCGTACATCGTTTCCATCATGCCCTGCACGGCGAAGAAATACGAAATCACCCGCTCCGACGAGATGTTCGCGTCCGGCCACCAGGACATCGACGTGTCGCTCACCACGCGCGAGCTCGCGCGCATGATTAAGCAGGCGGGAATCGATTTCGCTTCGCTGCCCGACGAGGAATCGGATCACATCCTGGGCGAATATTCCGGCGCGGGAACGATTTTCGGGGTCACGGGCGGCGTGATGGAGGCCGCGCTGCGCACGGCGTACGATTACATCACGGGCGGGAAGCTCAAGAACATCGAGTTCGAAAACGTCCGCGGCCTCGCGGGCGTCAAGGAGGGGACCATTCCGGTGGGCAACCACACGGTGAAGGTCGCCGTGGCGCACGGCCTGAGGAACGTGGAATCCGTGCTCGACCGCGTGCGGCGGGCGCGCGCGGCGGGCGAGGAGCTTCCCTATCATTTCATCGAGGTGATGGCGTGCCCGGGCGGCTGCGTGGGCGGCGGCGGGCAGCCCTACGGCGTCACCGACGAGCTGCGCGTCAAGCGCGGCCGGGGCCTGTACAAGGACGACGAGGCGCACACGGTCCGCTACTCTCACGAAAACCCGTCGGTCAAGAAGGCGTACAAGGAGTTCTTGGGCGAGCCGCTTGGCGAGAAATCGAAAACGCTCCTTCACGCGAAATACAAGGCGAGGCCCGAGTATAAAAAGTAAACGCGTGGACGGGGCGGACGCGTTGGCGAGTTTGATGAAATTTATTGATGGTTGGCGACGTACATAGTATTCTATGTTCGATAATTCCTGCGGCGAGGGGCACGGGCCCTGAAACCTAGGGGTGAAAAAGCCGGGAAACAAAGGTCCCGTTTTCAACCGCAGGAACAGGGTTGGAAACGGGACTTTCTTTTTTCATCATTCACGGGGAGGCGCGATGGACAAGCGGGTCGGGTTCGTGGGAATAATCGTCCACGACAGGAAAACGTGGGCCGAAGAGGTGAACAAGGTGCTTTCGGAATTCGGCGACATCATCGTGGTGCGGACCGGCGTGCCGCACGTTCGCGACGACCTGTCGGTCATCATGCTCGTGGTCGACGCAACCACCGACCAGGTGGGCGCGCTCGCCGGAAGGCTGGGCGCCATGGCCGGCGTGTCGGTGAAGTCGATGCTCGGCAAACAGAACGGAACCGTATGAGCGCCGTACGGAAAGAGCACGATCTCCTCGGCGAGCGCGACGTTCCCGCCCACGAGTACTGCGGAATCCACACGCTGCGCGCGCGGGAGAACTTCCGCCTGAGCAGGCTCGTGATGGCGCCGGAGCTCGTCATGGCAATCGCGATGGTCAAGAAGGCCTGCTGCGAGGCGAACGGGGAGTTGGGGTTCCTCACCGCGGAGCAGGCCGGCGCCGTTTCCCGCGCGTGCGACGAAATCATCGCCGGCGATCTGCTCGGCCATTTCACGCTCGACGCGCTCCAGGGCGGCGCCGGGACGTCGGCGAACATGAACGTGAACGAGGTGGTGGCCAACCGCGCATTGGAGCTGCTGGGGAAGGCCAAGGGCGATTACGCGCACGTGCATCCCCTCGACCACGTCAATCTGCACCAGTCCACCAACGACGTGTACCCGACGGCGCTTCGGATCGCGTCCATCCTCGCGCTGCGGGCGCTGGCCGAGAAGGCCGCGCAATTACAGGGCGAGCTGCAGACAAAGGAGAAGGAGTTCGCAGGAATCGTCTATCTCGGACGCACCGAGCTTCAGGACGCGGTCCCCATGACCCTCGGCGCGCAGTTCTCCTCGTTCGCCGACGCGGTGGGCCGCGATCGCTGGCGCACGTTCAAGTGCGAGGAGCGGCTGCGGGTGGTCAACATCGGCGGGACCGCCATCGGAACGGGCTGCGCCGCTCCCAGGAGCTACATCTTTCTGGTGATTGAGAAGCTCCGGGCGGTGACCGGGCTCGGGCTCACGCGCGGGGAGAACGCGGTGGATCAGACCGCCAACGCCGACGCGTTCGTCGAGGCGGCCGGGATGATCGCGGCCCACGCCGTGAACCTTCAGAAGATAAGCAACGACCTGCGGCTCATGCACCACCGCCGCGACATTTCGCTGCCGCCGGTGCAGGCGGGCTCGTCCATCATGCCGGGCAAGGTGAACCCGGTGATGTGCGAAGCCGCGATGAGCGCGGCAATCCGCGTGAAAAGCGACTGCGCCGCGGTGGTCGAGGCCGCGTCGCTTGGCACGCTGCAGATAAACGAGTTTTTGCCGCTGCTCGGCCATTCGCTGCTCGAGGCGACGGGCATCCTTACCGCCGCCGACGCCATGCTCGCCGCGCACGCGCGCGGCATCACGGCCAACGCAGACGTGTGCCGCCGCCACGTCGACAACAGCACGTCTATTGTGGCGGCGTTTCTTCCGGAGCTCGGCTACGAAAAGGCGGAAAGGCTCGTGCTGGAATATCCGGGAAGGGCGGCGGGCACGTTCCGGGAGTACCTGGAGGGGAAGCTCGGCGCCGAGGCCGTGGACAGGGCCCTGTCGCCGCAGAACCTCATGGCGCTTGGGTACAGGGACAATCGGTAGTACGGCGTATTAATAAATTCACCACAGAGAGTACAGAGGGAATAAAAAGTTGAAAATTCAGAGTTGAAAGTTGACGGCAGAATAACAAGAAAAAAGGGACTCGTTTTTTCTATTCACCATTCAATCTTCACTCTTTTTTCTCTGCGTCCTCTGTGTCTCCGTGGTGAGGTATTCTTGAGTTTGTAAACAATCCGTCCAGAGGCGTTAACACATGGAATCCACACCGAAATCGATGCGCGTGCAGATCGGCCTGTTCGGCCGCACCAACGTGGGCAAGTCGAGCTTTCTTAATTATATCGCGGGCCAGGACGTGGCCATCACGTCGGCCCTGCCCGGCACCACCACCGACGTCGTGGAGAAGACCATGGAACTGAGTCCCGTGGGGCCCGTGGTTTTTCTGGATTCCGCGGGCGTCGACGACGCGTCGGAACTTGCCCCCGCCAGGCTGAAAAAGACCATGCGGGCGTTTGACAGGGCCGACGTTTTCGTGCTGGTGGCCGAGCCGGGCGTATGGACCGGCTACGAAGACATGATTTGCGGCGAAGCCGCAAAGCGCGGGGCGGGATGCCTTATCGTTGTGACGAAAATCGACGCCGCGCCGCCTTCCGAAGCGTTTCTTTCGGATTGCCGGAAAAAGGCCCAACGGGTCCTGGCCTGCAGCAGCATGGACGCCGCCGGCCGTTTGGCATGCAGGGACCAATTCGCGGTCATGGTCGCCGAGCTTGCCGCGAAAAGTTCGGTCGACGTGCCGCTTGTCGGCGACCTCGTTCCGGCGGGCGGACTGGCGATTCTCGTGGTCCCCATCGACCTGGGCGCGCCGAAGGGAAGGCTCATCCTGCCGCAGGTGCAGGCGATACGCGACGCGCTCGACAACGACGCGGCTGTCGCGGTTGTAAAGGAACGCGAATATGCCGCGCTGCTCTCCCGCCTCAGGGAGAAGCCCGACATCGTGGTGTGCGACTCGCAGGTAGTACAGAAAACGGTCGCCGACACGCCCGCCGGCGTGAAATGCACCACGTTTTCGATCCTGTTCTCCCGCAAGAAAGGCGATTTGCAGGCGCAGGCCGCGGGCCTCGGCGCCATAGACGGCCTTGCAAACGGCGACCGCGTGCTCATTGCCGAGGCGTGCAGCCACCACGATCTGGCCGACGACATCGGCCGCGTCAAAATCCCGCGGTGGCTGCGGCAGTACACGGGCGCCGATCTCGCCGTAGACGTGAGCGCGGGCCGCGATTATCCGCCCAATCTCAAGGACTACAAGCTCGTAGTCCATTGCGGATCGTGCATGCTCACAAGGAGGGAGACGCTTGCGCGCCTGAGGGCGGCGCAGGAAGCGGGCGTGGCCGTGACGAACTATGGGTTGTGCATTTCTTTTGTCCAAGGGGTGATAGAGCGCGTTCTGGAGCCGTTTCCCGCGGCCCTCGACGCGTTAAAAAGGGCGCGGGAAAGACAAGGAAGAAACATATGACTGCCGAGACCGCAACCTGGGTAAAACGCCGGATAATTCCCGAACAAAAGGGGAAATACCTGATCGCCGGGAAAGACTTTGTCGACGATGCGGACATGGAGCGCGCACTCTCCGACACGCGCCCTCCCGACGCGGCGCGCGTGCGCGACATACTCGCGAAGTCCGCCTCCATCCAGACCCTGTCCCCGGCCGAAGCGGTCGCGCTCATGAACGTGGCCGATCCCGCCCTCGTCGCCGAGATGGAAGCGGCCGCGCTGGCGGTCAAGACCAAGGTATACGACAACCGCATCGTCACCTTCGCGCCGCTGTACCTGAGCACCAGGTGCGTCAACGACTGCGCCTATTGCGGGCTGAGGCGCGGAAACCGAAACATCCTGCGCGGGGTGCTTTCCCAGGACGAGGTTCGCGGGGAGACGGAGGCGCTTGCCGGGACCATAGGCCACAAGCGGCTCATCGCGGCGTTCGGGGAGCATCCCGAGTCGGGCGTCGACTACATCGTGGAGTCCCTCGCCACAATCTACGGCGTGCGCGTGAAAATCAGGCGCGGGTACGGTTCCATTCGCAGGGTGAACGTGAACGCCGCGCCCATGAGCGTGGAGGAGCTGCGAAGGCTTCACGAGGCGGGGCTCGGCACCTACCAGGTGTTCCAGGAGACCTACCACCGCGCGACCTACGCGGCGGTGCACCCGGCCGGCACCGTCAAGGCCGATTACGCGTGGCGCCTGTACAGCATGCACCGGGCCATGGAGGCGGGCATCGACGACGTAGGCATCGGCGCGCTGTTCGGCCTTTACAACTGGAAATTCGAGGTGCTGGGCCTCCTGTATCACGCCATCGAACTCGAGCGCGCCTTCGGCATCGGTCCGCACACCATTTCGTTTCCGAGGATGGAGCCCGCGCAAGACACGCCGCTTGCCGAAAGCCCGCCCCACCGGGTGGGCGACGCGGATTTCCGCAGGGCGATAACGGTACTGAGGCTCGCCGTGCCGTATACGGGCATGATCCTCACGGCGCGTGAAAGCGCCGAGACTCGCGACGCCCTCATGGGCCTGGGCATCACCCAGACCGACGCGTCCTCGCGGGTGGGGCTCGGCGCGTACTCCGACGGCAGCACGGCGCAGCGGCCCGAGCGCCAGCAATTCGTGCTGGGGGACACGCGTTCGCTCGACGAGCTTATCGGCTCCTTCGCGCGGCGCGGCCTCATCACGTCGTTCTGCACCGCGGGCTACCGCTGCGGCCGCACCGGCAAGTGCATCATGGACCTCCTGCGGACCGGCGCGGAGGGCAAGTTCTGCAAGCTCAACGCCGTGATAACCTACCGCGAATGGCTCGACGATTTCGCGAGCGACGAGACAAAAGAGGCGGGCGAGAAGGTGATTCAGAAGGAGATTGACGAAATACGAACGACCAACCCGAAGGCGTTCGAGGCGTTCATGAAAAATTATGAGAGGACGGCACAGGGGGAGAGGGATTTGTATTTCTAGAAATGAATATCCAAAAAAAGAGATCGGGGGAGAGGTATCTCCCCCGGCCTCGACTCGCTTCGCGGTGCGTGTCGCTGTTACGAACAAGAAAAGACTTGGGCGTTCCCCGCGCCAGGGGAGCGGGTCGGTCTCCCTCCGGGCTCGGCTGTCCGCCTCGTTGCCGGACCGCCCTATGCCTGTCGGCTGGGTCGGCCGGCAACGTGCTCCGGCGCGCCCTGCGGTCCACCTAACGCCCGGCAAAAGAATGTTTCGCATTTGTATTAAACGCCGTGACGAAATGTTCGATCTCAGCATGAATCAGCAAATCAATAACATCCTTGAAAAGAAAATCCTCGACCGGCAGGACATCATCGACCTGCTGTCTGCGCGGGATTCTCACGACGCGGAAGGCGTCCGCGGCGCGGCGCACAGGGTGATGCTCGACAATTGCGGCCCCGCCGTGTGGCTGCGGGGGCTCGTGGAGTTTTCCAACCGCTGCGCCAACGACTGTTGTTATTGCGGAATAAGGAAAAGCAACGCATCGGTACGGCGGTATGTTTTGTCCAAGGAGGAAATCCTTGAAGCCGCACGGTTCTGCGCCGGGGCGGGATACGGATCGATGGTGCTTCAGTCCGGAGAGCTGCACAACGAACGATTTGTTGCATTTGTCGAGGACGCCGTGCGGTCGATAAAGGACGCGACAAAATCCAAAACACTGCCGCACGGCCTCGGAATCACGCTTTCCGTGGGGGAACAATCCCGAGAAAGCCTCAAGAGGTTTTTTAATGCCGGCGCGCACCGGTACCTGCTCC
>JGI20214J51088_10002238_pt1 | contig 12953 bp, 6 predicted proteins | sample WetSurMetagenome_FD_51088 | JGI IMG/M metagenome (IMG submission 51088)
AACCTGATATCCCTCCATAGTCAGAAGAGTCTTCAGGCTATCCACCATACGAGGCTCATCATCGATAACCAGGATTTTTCGCTCAGTCATTTTTCCCCTTAAATAATAAAGGCAACTTGATAGTGAAGATGGCCCCGCCACTTGCATTGTTGGAGGCCGAAATCGTTCCATTATGCGATGATATAATACCGTGACATACAGCCAGGCCAAGCCCAGTACCCGATTCTTTTTTAGTTGTGTAAAACGGCTCAAATATCCTCGGTAGCTCATCCGGCGAAATCCCTGTTCCGCTATCGATAAACTCGATCTCCGCGAATCCGTTGCGGCGACAAGCCGAAACAGTAAGCTTGCCACCTCGCGGCATGACATCGCGGGCGTTAAGAATCAAGTTCAGAAACACTTGTTTGAGTTTGGTTGGCGAACCGTTAATCTTGATATCTTCGGTTTCATAAATTCTGGAAATTTCGATCCCCATGCTTTGCAGCTTTTGCGAAGTAAGATCCAGAGTGGAATCAACCACCTCGGTTACATTCAACTCCACCTGTTGCTCCAGAGTGGGACGATAAAAATCCAGAAGCTGACGAACGATCCGAGCTATGCGGTCTACCTCCTCATGGACAATCGTAACATTTTTTTTGATATCATTGGAGGTGCCCGGAGATTTGGAAATAATAGTCAGGTAATTTTTAATTATCCCCAGCGGATTGTTAACCTCATGTGCAATCGAGGCGGCCAGTCGCCCCAAAGCTGCCAGCCGTTCTGATTCGATCAACCTCTTTTGCGCTGAACGCAGCTCTAAGAGCGCTTCCTTCTCGCTCTGGTAAAGGTGAGCGTTGACTATGGCTACGCTAAGTTGGTTAAGTAAAATTGAGACAAATTCCAGATCGTTTTCCTGATAAGGCTGCCCGGAAAGCTTGCGGGGCAAGAAAAGAATTCCAAGCAGATTACCCTTTGAAATTAACGGCACGATTAGCTCGGCCTCAACTGCTTTTAGCTTGGAGTAGTCCTCGGTATCCGGCTGAACGACATCCTTCAATTCGCCGATTAGCTGAGGCCGGGCTATCCTCTGCAGATGGCGGACAAGTCGCCCCACGCGCGAGAACTGAATGGAAACATCCTTAGGCAGAGTGAGACCTTTGAAATGAAAATGCGAAAGCTTGTTGTCGGATGGATCCTGAACGACTATCGCGGCACCAGCTACTCCCATCTGCCCTATGCAGGTAAATAGGGTTGCATCCAGTAGCGATTCCACGTTGAGCATGGAATTGAGGTGGCGAGAAATTTCAAATATTGTATAGAGATCAAAGATTTTTCGTCGCAGTCCCTTATTAGCGTCGGTTAAAACGCCGATGTGGTTTGCGACCGGAGATTCCTCAAAACCCAGTTTGAAGATTGGATCTGTTTTATCGCGATCTTCTAAATCTGCCATTCAACTCACTATTCGGCCAATTAGCGTCTGATATCAATCCTGTCGTCGCAATCGCCCCCGAATGGAGCCGGACCGCCCTTGAAATACCTTACAAGATAAACAACATCAAGGCCGTTAACGCTACAACTGCCGTTGGCATCCCCCGCCAAAAAAGGTGAGGGCGCCGGCCCCCATCCCTTAAAATAGTTTATAAGAAAGACAACATCAAGGCCATTTACGATATTTGAGTTATTGGCATCCCCGGGGAGATAGAGACTGCCCACTTCAAAGCCTCTAATCTCGGAATAAGCTGACCACTGAACACCGTCGGTGGNTTTCACCCTCCAGAAATAATCGTTGCTGGCCAGCGGTAGACTATTAATATAATTTGATTCAGTTAAAGTGGATTCGGAAATGACCATCTGCGAAAATTCATGGTTTCCTGAAAGTTCAAAAAGATAAGTGAGACCGCTGCTCGAATCAGTCCAATCGAAATTAACAAAGGCGCGATGCGAAATAAAACCGTCTCCAGGAAGCAACAAAATTGGACATGGCAAATCCGGGGAATTATCAATAGTGAAACTTCCGGTAGCCGATCTCTCCGAATAAACCAAACTGTCGGAAGCGGTAACACGCCAGTAATAGTGGCCATTGGCGAATGGACCGGCCATTCCATAGGTAGTATCGATATGAGTGGAATCTATCAGGCCCGGGTTCGTAAAAATCGAATCGGACGCGGTTTCGAAAACGTAATAGCGTGCCCCCACTGCGTTCGTCCAGGCGAAATTAATCAGATTTGAATTGGAAATATAGCCGTTTACAGGGAATAGCAGTTCCGGTGACGCCAAATAAGTACGCACCGTAAAACTGCGAGTTTCGCTATTATCTGAATATATAGAGCCATTATAAGCAACCACGCGCCAGAAATAACGCCCGTCCGATAATGTATCCGTAAAAGCGGAAATCAAAATAGAGGAATCGGCGACAACGTGTTGCAAGAAGAGCGAATCAACAGCGATTTCGATTATATAACCGGTTGCTCCCTGGACATCATTCCAGTCGAAATTAACAATCGGTTGATCTGTCAATAGGTCGCGGGGCGGGGTCTGTAAAATTGCCGGTGCAACCGGGGTATTTACCGTAAAAATTCTTTCTTGCGATCGCGGCGAGCTAAATCCTTGCCAGAACGCAGTAACGCGCCAATAATAAGTGCGGTTTTGAAAAGGAATTATATTTGTATAAATCGTGGCAGTTAGATTGGAATCATATCGGCCAACATTGGTAAAAAGGCTATCGCGCGAGATTTCAATCGCATAGCGGTCTGCCCGAAAAACACTGGCCCAGCTAAATGTTAGATACGACGAATCCGATACAAATGCTTGATTCGGGAATAGCAAATCCGGAGGAGATAAAAAGATATTTATGGTAAAGCTATTTATTTCGGATCGATTGGAATATCCCGCCTCGTTGAAAGCTGTCACTCGCCAATAGTATTGCCCATTGTAGGAAGGGTGTAGAGTTTTCATAGTCTGAAAATGTTAGATTGGAATCGTATACGGCTATATTGTTAAAACCGATATCTTCTGCGATTTCCAATATATACCCGGTAGCCAATTGTGCGTCATTCCAGTCGAAGGCCACGTATTCGGTATCGAACACAGAGTTATTTTGGGGNGATATTATGGTTGGCGCTGAGGGCAAAGCCTGCTCCAGGAACCAATCAAACATTGAATTTTCCGAAATAACATAGCTAAATGCGGTATCCGGGTAATAGCCATAAAGCGAAGCGGTGATATCATAGGTTCCCGGAGGAATCAGGGAAATATTGTAAATGCCATCCTCCGCAGTAGTGTCAGAGAGCCCTAATGAGCTAATACAAACTATGGCGTCATCGGGAATCGCGGACGGATTAGANAGCCTGATACGACCTATCAATGAGTAAACGCTACCTGTCACTTCTATCTGGAAATGGTCTGAAGTTGGCCCGAGTTGACCTTGATCATCGCGAGCTTCCACATTAAACCATCGAGGCCCCGTCCCAAAGGGTCCCACTAACAAACTCTCAGAGTTTGCATTTTCAGAAAGAATAATCGTGGAATCGAACTCATCGTAAGGGAAAACATCATCAATGTATATTCCCTCTGGATTGACACTGGCATCGGTCCAGTAGGCAAAGCGGACTTTCAACTCCTGGCCCGAGTATGTGCCCAAAGGATAAATCCCTTGAACCCAATTACCATTTGAGCTGCCAGTGATACCAAATCCCTTGTTATGACGATGAGGATTCGAATCGGTGGACAGGTTGCCGTTGATCTCCCACCAGGTTTGACCGCCGTTTGTGGAAACCTGGACGTAGGCATAATCGTAACCATTTTCGATGTTATAAAGTGCCCAGAAGGTAAGATTTTCGTTACGTTGAATCTTAAGCCGCTCGGCAAAGGTAACATAATTGCGCATGTTGTTTCCTTGCCCGGAATAAACACTATATGAGCCGCTATGGCGAGAAATATTGGTGCGTGTAAAATTATCCAAGAAATAACCCTGAGTGTCTTCAAAATTCTGGGTATGCCGGGCATAGCCCGTTTGAGTGGTTACCCGATAGGAAATTGCCTGATTAAAAGTATCCATAGAGGGACTCTGCCAATGCAGAAAAAACCTGCTGCCGGCGGCAACGGAGTCGGGGGAGGTGATGGTTAGCATTTGAGGCAATCGGCGCTTATAGATATAAAAAGCGCGTGGCAGGAGATCTTTTAATATACTGATGTTTTCACCGATAAGCGGTCCGATACGATTTAATTGAGGCCAAAAACCATCGTAATCATTACCAACTTCGATTACCTGGGAAATACATTTTTTATGCAGCCGATCTTCGCCATAACTCCAATCAACAATATCACCGTTAACATTATAAAGCAATTCCCAGGGCGATCCGACGCTATAACCTATGGATTCGGCGACGGCTCCCAATGTATCATAGAGGGAATAATCATCGCATTCGACATTATAATATCCCCAGGGAAAGAGAAACAGGTTGCCGTAGGCGTGGTAGTTTAATACAATGGCGAAATCGTGCTCATTAACGAAATTTTGAACTCCCGTTATCTCCGGTTCAGAGGCCGGGGTTGCCCCCCTGTAGGTTTCGGCGGAAGGATAAGGTGATGAACCGTTGTCGTCATATCCCCAAAAATAGCTGAAATTTCTATTAAGATCCACTCCAATGCTGCCATCACCGTTGAGATGACGGTTTTTACGCCACATACCGCCGCCCGCGGGGTTTGTTTGCCGATTATATTCGTACCCATCGGGGTTCATGATCGGGCAGAAGTAAAGTTGGTAATTATTGATCAGGTCGGTCGCAATTGGGTCAATTCCATAATTGGTGAATAAGAAACGCATAAACTCCAGGCAGATTTCGCCGCTTATGGGCTCACGGGCATGGATTAGACCGCTGATAAAAGCTTCGGGTTCAAGTTCATTTGCACCTGGATTATCTGACACCTTCATTACCCAGATGGGTCTCCCCTGCCCTGTGGTGGCAATACTGAATTTCGAAGCGCAGAAATTGGGGTAGGCGAATGCGAATGAGTCCATAACAGCGACCATTTCGTTGAAAGTACGAAATCCGCCCATTGTGGTTCCGGCATTGCGGCTTTCATAAAAAGCCGATAAGTCCTCATGGATTGTTGAATAAGGGATTCTAAGGTGTTGAAAAGCAGGCATCATTTGCTCGCTCACAGCAAAATCGACATAAGCGCCGGGCCGACTGAAAATAGGTTCCATCCCAAGATTTAGTATCTTTCGTACCGTTCGCTCTTCGGGGTTATAAATTCTTAATTGCTTATATATTTCGGCCTGCGCTATAGCCGCGCCTATGAAAAGGATGATGAGGAAAAAAACGATACGAATGCGTTTCATCGGAGGAACTCCTGAAATCTATTCCACTTATATCAAAATAACCAAATTGATGGGTTTGTCAATCTTATTCTTACCCAACATCTTGGCGCTATTGATATTACTCTATGGATAGAAACGGCATATTGAGATAAAAAATTAACTAGCCGATGAACATTTATTTTCTGTTGTAGTATCAGCTTAGGCACATATTATAATAGGGAAAAGGGAACTTGGAAAATGGGAGTTAATGCTACGAATAATCTGGCTCAAAGAATCGTTGAATCCCTGATAGGCATTGCCGAGATAAACGCAGTTTTTACATCCAAACATGAAATCCTCTTAAAAGGGACCCCTGTCGTCAGCTTAATAGGCTTGCAAGGGGTAATTGAATCCAAGCTTCAGACGCTCGGGTATCAAGCCGAAATCATTTCAACCGAGCCACAACTTGTGATCCGTCTAAGGACTCTCAAAACTATCGAAAAGACAAAATTCCCCTGGCTAAATCTGGCGCTCTTTCTGGTTACGGGTGCTACAACCATTTTGTCGGGCGCCTGGCAGGAGGGNGTAGATTTTTTCTCGAACCCGGCGCTATTGTTACAAAACCCGCTTATGGTGCTTCAAGCTGGACTGCCATTTTCACTTTCGCTATTAGCCATTATGCTCTGTCACGAGTTTGGCCATTATTCTGCCGCTCGCATAAATAAAGTCAACGTCACTCTGCCATATTTCATCCCTGCACCAAATTTAGTTGGCACCTTTGGGGCGTTTATCAGATCAAAATCGGCTTTTATTAATAAGCGTCAGCTTCTTGATGTCGCTGCTGCTGGACCTCTGGCGGGCCTGGTTATCTCTATTATTATTCTGATAATTGGAATAGGCGGATCATCATTTATNCCGCTTCCAAAACCCAGCGGCAACGCCATCTATTTTGGGGAATCGATCTTGTACAAGCTGATAACCTTTCTTATGAAAGGGCCTACTCCCTCAGGCTCTATCTTAGCGTCAAACTCTATCGCTTTTGCAGGATGGGTGGGGCTGCTGGTAACAATGATTAATCTGCTACCTATCGGGCAACTTGACGGCGGCCATATTATGTATGCGCTCTTTGGAAAGTATCAGAAATTCCTAGCTTATATGGCTATGATAGGACTTTTAATTCTATCATTTTGGTGGATCGGCTGGGCTCTTTGGCTGATAATCTCCGTCATATTGAAACCGGCTCATCCGCCAACATTAATGGATGATATCCCTATAGGGCGGGGAAGACGATTTATCGGATACTTGAGTATATTGGCTTTCATTCTTTGTTTTATGCCGATACCAATCTGGTAGAATTAAAATAAACTTATTTAAAGATAGAGGTGTCAGATCCTTCGGCCTGACACCTCGTTAATTTGCTCTAAACAACTAAGGTTTACTTTAACAGCAGCATCTTTCGGCTGGCAGAGAAATCCGAAGCCTGGAGACGATAGAGATAAACACCGCTGGCAAGATCATGTCCCGCTTGATGCGAATCCCAGATAATTGAATGAGTACCCGCGCTTTGATTGGGAGTTACATTTTGAAACACCAATCTGCCAGCGATATCAAAAATGGATAGAGTAACATCAGATGATTTGGGGAGATCATACAAAATCTCAGTTCTACCGTTAAATGGATTGGGGTAATTCTCGTGCAGGGCGTAGCTTGTCGGCAGACCTCTCCCCCGTTCCCCGCCAACGGATGTCAGGGTAATTGAATAGAATGTGAGATCGTCAACGCCCCCCTCAACTATACCGCCGCTGCCTTTGTCAGAAGCCGAGAAGCGCAGTTTCACTTGTGATCTTTGTGATATTACCTGATCGACTAAAAAGCGCGCCCTAACCCAGCTATTTTCAATAGAAGTTAATATTTCAACCGGGGACCACGAAGTTCCCCCGTCGCTGGATATTTGCACTTCAAAAGTATCGTCGACATTGCGCGTAGTGGTAAACCATCTGAAATATTCGATGATCGGATTGTCATAGGCTGAAAGGTTATACAGCGGGGTAGTCAGGCTGGTTTTACCGCCATCAACATCGTTGGCGCCATTATCGGGATTACCGGTAGGCTGTTGGCCGGTAATATAGCAGTATATACCAGGCGCCGGTGTATGGTCGTCCTCGGGTTGGTACGGGATATGAGGGACGCTGTCCGCATAGGTACCGATGGGGTCAACACGTGTCCAAACCCCGGCGGTGGCATCATCCCCGGTAGCTCCCACAATCCAGCTTGAGGCCCGTTCCAGGCTGTCAGCTCGCTGTGTCGTGGGTTGGCCAATGATGAAAAAGAAGGTTGGCGATGGAGCAGTCACAGGATTGGTTATGACTCTACCAGAAATATCAACTACAGAAATATAGTATTCAACCAGTGTCCCCAGAGGCTGCGCCGGAATCGCGCCTGCATATTCGTTCGGATTTGCCGTAGGAGTTAATTGGATTAATTGAAATGGCCCGGCGTTCCCGGTTCGGTAATTAACGAATACGGAATCTCTGTTAGGCGGCGTGAAAGTAAAGCTCAGGTTAACGGTCAATTGATATGGATTGGATGTATCCATCGTATCGCCTAACGGTTGATGCGAAATAGTGATTATATCCAGTGGATGAATACCATGTAGATCGAAAGCAGGCATAATCTGGTCCCAATGCGGAGTTCCGTTGTACAAAGTATCATCGTCATCGTCGTATTCGAGGATATCAACCAGATAATCCTGATAATTTGCCGAATGTCCATAACGCGCGAAATTCCAGAGCGAATCACAGTAACTGGTTCGCGGCGCGAGCGCCTCGCGAAGATCCCACAGAGCGCCAGCAATAATCAAACCGTCATTATGAGATTCGCCGGTCCAATTCTCGGGATAGCGGTTGGTATTATCGACCGTACGCAGATAACTGTCGGGGCCAGAAGTGTAAAATCCCCTTCCAATTAATGGTTGATTGGTAATAGTGGCCGCAGTGTAATCCGACCACCCCTCATGTTGCGCTCCCGATGGTGACAACGGACGATATTGATAATCGGTGATTCCGTGCCCATACTCATGATAGATTACATCAGCGATTTCACCGGTATTTGTACAACCTCCCCCGGCTGCGAAAAAATTCACTGAAGCACCATCCCAATAAGCATTACAAGTTGAATTGATGTTAACCTTGGCAGGAAGAGGAAAATCAAGGCCGACGAATTCAGGATCTATGGCCTTGATAAAATCATGCACCACATTTACATGGTAGTAAACATTACGCTCGTCATTGCTGGCCTGGGGTGTTGCCCAGGTAATATGCAAGGTATCCCCGGGCGCGATAGTATCAACCAGCGCCGGTTGTGTGCTGGTAGAGTCTTTCACTTTGACATACAACCCAGACATTGAGAGGTCGAGTCTACGCAATAGCGAATCGGGCACGTCAGCGCTGAAGAAACCTTGTGTATCGGTATCCAGAGTATCAAGCCCAGCGATCCTGACATTATGGTATTCGAATGGTAAAGTTATCAAAGTATCAAACGGCGTGGTTGGAAATATCTTACCGCTTAGGTAGCCGTCGACCGTTTCATAATAAATGATATTTTTTCGATAAAGCACATGTCCCGTATTGGCATCAACAATCGTTTGCCAGCAGGCAGGCTGATCGGTGGTGACANTGGTTTGATAGGCCAGACGATAATCAAAGCGATCAGCGCCNGGTAACGGTAGGACGATAAGACTTGGTTCGCTTGTTTNCCGAACCGAGCTGACCAGACCAAAAGCAGCCGAGTTTTGTGCANCCNGAGAGGTAAGCGCAGGTGTCATTGAAATGTTGATACCCGGTAGATAATCGCATTGGAACAGAACAACATTACCCCNATCCGAAATGCGCACCGAGATCATGCTGCCAAAAACATCAAGGCCTCTGTATTGCTGCTTAAAATCAACAAACCAGTGATGACCTCCATGACGAGAAGAAACAAGCACAAGATCTTCGGTCGAAATCTTCAATAGCCCAATATTAGTATTGAGAAATGATAGAGCCAGATTACGAGCCTCATCTGCGCTTTTGGGCACACCGATATAGATCGCTCCGCCCCAGGCGCGGTGGATCAGGCCGGTTAATATATTTGCTTGTCCAGTCCACCGGCTATGCTCACGCACAAAGGCGTTCCAGGATGGATCGCTTTTTGAAAGCGGCATGAGATTAGCCAGATAGGCCGGGTCCTGATCGTAATAGCCAATCGAAATTGCCTGATCAATCGCGGTATTGTCAGTAACAAAAGCATTTGCTGAAATCGAACTAAGTAGGATTAGCAGACAGATTAAAACCCAAAACCTCTTCATATTTTCCTCCCTTACGAAATTATCATATTCTTATTACGTTTAACAAATTTCAAGGTAAATTAATTCCACTATGTTTATTATATATTATTGGAGCTTAAATATAAACTTGATTTTAAGCAATCGCTTATTAATATTGAATATTATGAAAATAAAAGCAGCTATTCATTCGAGTTTCCCCAGGATTGGGGAGCAACCGGAGGAGCAGAAGCTTCGCCGGGCAATCGCTAGTTTTGAGGCAGGAAAAATTACAAAGGATGAGCTAACCGCCATTGAAAACCAGGTGGTTGATGAAACTATTAGCATTCAAGTGGATACCGGTCTTGAGCTTGTAAGCGATGGTTTGATCCGTTGGTATGATTTAGCCTCGCATATCGCCAAAAACCTGAAGGGGTTCGAGATCAATGGCCTGTTAAGGTTCTTCGATACCAATACCTACTATCGTCAACCTGTTGTGCCAGGCGATATTTCTTCCGGCAATGGCAATCTCAGTAAGGAGATTTTTTATGCTGCGAATAAGGCTGGAAAACCTGTAAAGGGTGTACTTTTGGGGCCGCTCAGCCTAGCAGCCATGTCGCTCAATAAGTCAGCGATGAAACTCTCAGAGTTTTCACTCCGTTTGGGAGAGTTGCTTGGACAAGAGGCCGCCATGATGACTCAAAACGGTGCGGAGTATGTGCAGGTTGAAGAGCCGTGGCTGGTCAGGAATCCTGAGCATTTTGATCTCTTCCGAGAATCGTTTGACCGATTTTCGAAAGCAAAGGGAAGCGCCAAAATTATTCTGTCGTTTTATTTCGGAGATATTGGCAAGCTCTACGACAAGTTGGGAGAAATTCCAGCCGAAATGATTGGAATCGATTTCACCTACTCCCCCGGCCTTTTGAATCGGATTACATCTGAAGGTTCAACAAAGCCGCTCGCGCTCGGAATTCTCGATGGGCGTAATACGAAGCTGGAATCAGCTTCGCAAATTGCGCGCTCACTTGAAGCGCCGTTAAAAAGGATAAACGGAGAATGTCACCTGACCACCTCATGCGGGTTGGAGTATCTGCCTCGATACTACGCAATACATAAACTCAAGCTAACAGCAGAAGTTGTCAAACTATTAAACGGATAAATTAAGTATGAGTCGTAAGTTATTAAAAGAATTAGGCATACCCCTCCCCCTTTTACCTACTACTTCTGTAGGCAGTTTCCCGAAACCAGACTACCTGACCAAGGCCCGGACCGATCTCAAGCGAGGCCGAATCAATGAGAAGGAACTGACCGCCCTGGAAGGTCGCGCGACTAAAGAATGGATAGATTTTCAAGAGCAGATCGGGATTGATATTTTAGTTGATGGCGAAATGTATCGGGGTGATATGGTGGCCTATTTCGCCGAGCATATCCCCGGCTTTGATCCGGGAGGGCTGGTTCGGTCTTATGGCAATCGTTTCTACTACAAGCCGATTATTAAGGGCAAATTGACCTACCCTGGTCCAATTACGGTTGAGTGGTGGAAGCGCGCTCAGTCGCTCACCCAAAAGCCCGTTAAGGGGATGCTCACCGGACCCTACACAATCATGGATTGGTCATTTAATGAATACTATGACGACCGCGCATCGGCTACATTGGCCCTGGCGGAACTAATCCGCGAAGAGGTACGCGAGCTTATCGCGGCTGGGTGCAAGATAATTCAGGTTGATGAGCCCGCTATCAGCGTCAGACCGGAAGAACTTGAGATCGCTCGGCTGGGGCTAGAAAAGGTGACTTCTGGGCAGAATGCTTATTTTATCACCCATATTTGCTATGGGGCCTTTGAGAAAATATATCCGGCGATGCTCAACCTGCCGGTGCATAATTTCGACCTGGAGATGTCCAACTCCGATCTCGATATGTTAGAGGCGTTCAGGCGTCACCCATTTACTAAAGATATCACCTTCGGTGTGGTTGATGTGCATTCGCACCTGATTGAAGATGCAGGGATGATTAAATCGCGCATACTAAAGGCGCTTGAATATCTGCCCAAAGACGCCGTTTGGATAGACCCTGATTGCGGGCTTAAGACCCGCTCTGTCGAGGAAGCTAAAGACAAGCTGCGCAATATTCAAACTGCGGTTGATGCGGTACGGGCGAGCTTGTAAGCTAATATTGAATTATTCTCGCTTAATATAAGTATTAACAATTTTTCGTTGTATAAGAAAAGGCACGGATGCCCGTGCCCTCTTATGTTTGGCTCTTTAGGATTGGTTATCGTTGGCTTAGCTTTATAAACTTACCCGGAGGCGTGGAGCCCGGCGAGCGGCCATCGTCATGACAGTTGGCGCAAGCGACTTTGGCGTCAAACTGCATATTGTCATGGCAATTATCGCATTCGAGTTGTGCGTGTGTTTCATCAAGCTGTAAACCCGTAACGGTAGCGTGAGCGAAATTTGTTGGGTTCCAGCCAGCATGACACGATTTGCAGGCAGTATCGAGCCGAGCGATCTTTTTGCCTGTTGGATGGCAGGCCCTGCATGAAAGCTGGGTGTGCTCCTTGCTTAATTTCCAACCGGTTGCATTGTGCGTAAAGGATGGCTTTTCCTCGCCACTATGGCACTTTTCGCAGCGGTCGTTAACATGGCAACCGGAGCAGATCGCATGAACTTGCTCCTGAGTTTTAACAAGAGCCGCAGGTTTCTCGAGATCGTGGCAGAAATTGCAGTTTTCTTTCTTATGACAATCAACGCAACGCAAGCCGAAAAGATCGATATGCTGCTGATGATAGAAGGTCACCACCGGGCCATTTTTATATGGGGTGAAAAAAACTTTCTTTTCGGGCACGGTGATCAGGGGATGCGAAATCCCCATGATATCGGTAGAATCTTTACCGCCAACCTGCATGAATTTGCTATCGATTGGATTATGACAGAGAACGCATTTGGTATCATGGCTCCATTCACGGTGACAGCAGAGGCATTGGCGGTGATATGCGCCTTTTAGGCTGGGCTGGCCGAGATTGGCCGGATTAGCCTCGCCGCCATGACATTTACTGCAAGGCGGAATATGGCCGGGCGGACTATAGTGATGACAAGTCTCGCATCCTTTATTCATACCGGACATCTGAGCGTGTACCTTATGATTGAAATGAACCGGCCCATATTGATCAACAAGCTTATCTAAAAGCATCGAGTCTGGCGCCTCGGCTACGCCGTGCTTACTTACATTTTTTTGCCAGGTCATACTGGGACAGGTTTTAAGGCAGGGATCAGTCATTACGGGATTGGGGCAGGTATGGCATTCAAGACAATCCATCTTGAACTCCTTCATCTCCTGCTCCGGGTTATCCTCTCCCCTGACGCTGGCCGATAG
>JGI20214J51088_10002239_pt1 | contig 12953 bp, 12 predicted proteins | sample WetSurMetagenome_FD_51088 | JGI IMG/M metagenome (IMG submission 51088)
CTTTAACAAGTTCCAACTTCGATGCTTTGATAAAGTCGCTTACAGAAATGAATATCACTTATTCTGATTGGCCAGGAACACCAAATACAATCAACATACGTGCTGATGGAATTAAACAGGTCTTCTTTCAGGACCCAGACGGTTATTGGATTGAAGTGAACAACGTAGCACAGAAGTAAGTTTTTGTAATTAGATATTCAATCAGAATAGCACTTCGTGTGATAGTATAGAGTCATTCCGCATGAGGGCTAATAAAACTCACAAATAAAATTTTCTCTAACAAACAAAAAGGAGTACGATCATGTTTATAGTTATTCAACATCAGATTTCCAACCCGGAAAAGTTCTGGGGAACTGCACAGGAAGCTACAAGTAAATTACCAGCGGGTTTGAAGCTGCATTCTTCGTTTCCAAATGCAGACGGCTCTAAGGCAGTGTGTGTTTGGGAAGCTAATGAACTTAATACTGTAAAAGAGCTAGTAGAAGGTTCAGTAGGGCAGTTCAGCAAAAACGAATATTTCTCAGTTGATGCAAAAAATGCCATGGGTTTACCCAAATAATTGTTCGAAATGGAAGGAGCACCTTATTGCTTCTTCCTCTTTTAAGTAATAATTCACAAACAATAAAAGCATAATATGAAAATTCTCAAAAGTACATTCGGCCTGTCTATCTTAATACTGTTAATTTCTTCAGTTAAAATCACAGCTCAAACCTCTCCTTCTCCAACTAATTCAGATATTATTAAAGGTATGTATGACTCAGTTGCAAAGGGAGATTTTCCTGCTTTTCTAAATGCAATGGATTCCAAAATAGAATGGAATGAAGCCGAGAACTTTCCGTATGCAGATGGTAATCCATATATCGGACCCAATGCAATTGCTGAAGGAGTCTTTAAACGTATTGGTGCCGATTGGGAATACTGGACACTATCCGATATTGAACTTCATGAAACAAAAGATAACATGGTTATAGTAACCGGGTATTACAATGCAAAGAACAAAGAAACCGGTAAGGTTATTAAATCTCAATTTACACATCATTGGTCGCTAGAGAATGGTAAAGTTACAAAGTACCAACAATATGCTGATACCTATCAAGTTGTTGAAGCGATGAAGTAGAATTAAAAGTAATAATATTAAATCAGATAACATTCAATAGATAAATAAAAAGGAACTAGTCAATGAAACAGTTAATTCAATCAATTTTAAAAACAGGTTTTCTATTTTTAATTATTGCTGTTCTCTTTTCCACGGGATGCCAGCAAACACTGGATAATTCCGATATGCAAAAAGCTAAAACGGAAGTGCCTGAGTATTTTTATCTTCGCCCCGAGGTTGAAAAGGCATATGGCTATACTCATGCTGTAAGGATTGGAGACGATCTTAAAATATCGGGTGCAGTAAGTATGGATAATGAAGGTAAATTAATTGGTGCCGATGATATGGATCTCCAAATGAAAAACTGCTATAGTGATTTGGAAAAGATCTTAAAGCATTACGGTTGTACGTTTGATGATGTAGTAGCTGAAAATGTTTATACCACAGATATGACGGAATTTATCAGGGTTTCAGCATACCGCAACACAATTTACAAGAAGCAGTTCCCCACCGGTACCTGGCTTGAAGTAAAAGGTCTTGCACTACCAAGTCAGATGATAGAAATTGATATGGAAGTTCATAAGTCCATATGATATACTTTAAATAATATTCACCCATATCAATCAATCAAAAAGGAGCTAGTGCTATGAAAAAGTTACTTTCAATAGTCACTGTAATATTTGCAGTGATACTTTTATCCGGATACAGCATTGCACAGGATGCAGTTAAGGTGGATCCTAAACATTACAAGATTGAATTTGAAAACGACCAGGTTAGAGTGCTGCGTATAACTTATGGTCCTCATGAAAAATCCTTAATGCATTCACACCCTGAAGGCGTAGTAGTATTCTTAACTGACGGGAAAACAAGATTCAACTTACCGGATGAAACGACTCGGGATTCAAATGTAAAAGCGGGTCAGGTTATCTGGTCACCGGAGACAACACATCAACCTGAAAATTTGACTGATAAACCCTTCGAGGTAATTCAGATTGAAATGAAAACCAAAAAATAAATCAAGAAAGTTTTTCTAAATAATAACTAATCTATCAACCTAAGGAGTAATAAAAATGAAATCGTTCAAAGAGTTCGTTCTTCCAGTGTTCTTTTTCGTAGTTTTTTCTGTCAGCTTAATTGCTCAAGAGCATTACACAGAAGGTAATGTTCGCACGGTAAGCTTCTATAGAACTAAACCGGGTCAGTTTGATAATTATATGAAATATCTTCGTGCAAATTTTCTGCCTACCCAGGAGGAAGCAAAGAAGCAAGGTCTAATTGTTGGCTACTCCATTCTTTTGAATACTCCATCATCCCCTGAAGACTGGGATGTTGCTGTAATTACTTTAAATAAAAGTTTTGGTGATGCGCTTGATTTCAGTCAAAGTGATGATGATAAGATGAAACAAATTCAAGAACAGCATTATAAAACCAGTGATGAACAGAAAATGGATGAGATGACGGCGAAACGGTTTGACATGCGAACATATATCGGTACAAAGTATTTTCGCGAAGTAAGCCTCAAGCCATTGAAATAATATTTAATAACAAAAGAAGCTTAAAGATGTCATCCTTCCTTAAAGATGACATCTTTTAATATTTAAAATTGAGAAGTGTAATCCTAAAAAATGAAGGTTAATTAATGCTATTTGTAAAATCGGATCAAATAAAGTCTAAGCCGCTTCCATCATTATCGGAGAATACTTTTTTAAGGTATTTTACTTTTGCGGCTTTGTATGTTGCACAAGGAATTCCTGAAGGATTACTTTGGTATGCTGTACCAGCGTGGCTGGCAATGAACGGTAAAAGTCCCGCTGAAATCGGTTCATACGTTGCAGTTATAGCTATTCCTTGGAGTTTAAAAGTAATTAACGCTCCGCTTATGGATCGATTTACATATTTGCCCATGGGAAGAAGACGTCCCTGGGTTCTCTTTGGTCAGTTTGGATTGATCTTGAGTTTTTTGTCAATGTCACTAATTATAGATCCACTAAATAATTTATCTGCTTTAATGGTACTGGGTTTTATAGTCAGCTTTTTTGAAGTCTCTCAGGATATTGCCGTTGATGGAATGGCAATCGATATTTTACCTGTCGACCAACAAGCAAGAGCAAATGGTTTGATGTGGGGTTCAAAAACATTAGGAATTTCTGCATCTGTAGCTGCTGGCAGTTGGATAATGAGTCACTTTGGATATTTCTATGCAATAGTATCATTCTCATTAATTGTTTCTATAATTATTCTTATTCCATTATTACTAAGGGAAAGACCCGGGGAAAAATTATTACCGTGGATGGGTGGAGAATCGTCAAAGGCTGCTGAAAAAATTCAATTACATAGCTGGAAAAGTATATTTAAAAGTTTGTACAAAGTTTTCTTTTTGCCTGTTAGTTTGATGATGGGTATTGCTGCTTTCAGTTTTTCAGTTGGGAGAGGTTTGATCGACACTGTATTACCTGTTTTTACAGTTCAGAAACTTGGTTGGGCTGATACTGATTATTCACAAATCTTTGCAACTGCAAATCTTATTTCCGGTGTGGGCGGAATGATTATCGGCGGATTCCTTATTGATTATTTTGGGAAAGTGAAAATGATATCTATCTATATGAGTCTCTTAATTTTACTTGTCGCTGCAATGTCTTTTTTTAATATGCTTTGGCAGAGTGAATATTTTGTCATCGGGTTTATAATAGGTTTTTACATTCTCTTAACTTTTACAACAATAGCAATTTTCGCTTCAGCAATGCAGCTTTGCTGGAAAAGAATTTCGGTAACACAGTTTACTCTTTATATGGCAATTTCCAATTTGGGATTAGCAGCAGGAGCTGCATTGATGGGACAATTGAAGGAATTTCTTGATTGGGAATATGTAATCCTTTCCTATGTTTTTTTTGGCGGCGTGATGTTAGTGCTAATTAGATTCATCAACTTTGAAAAGCATCAGAAACGTGTAGATGAATTAGAATTGAAATATTTAGAAAAGTGATTCAGTGAAATAATATTCGCGCAAAGAAAACCCATCAAACATATATGTTATTATTTTTTTATAGTGTGCTTGATACTTGTAACGGATCATTTGAATATTCATATTGAGGACATAATTCTCAATATCTAATTTCACTTGAAGGTAATGCAATAAATTTCCAACAAATAATTCTATTTGTGATATGTAATCTTCATTCAAGCCTTAAGCATTCTTATATAACTTTCCGTAATTTTGATTGTCAAATAAAATATTTATGGAAAATATATGTCCGATACGTTCAACAGTTTCTTTTATCCCGACTCAATCTGCATCGTTGGTGCATCATCAAAACCTAAAAGTCTGGGTTACGAATTAACAAAATCAGTTAAACAATATGGATATGCAGGCGATCTTGCGCTTGTAAATCCAAAGGCTGATGAAATTCTTGGTTTTAAATGTTATCCAACAATAAGCTCGATTGATTACCGAATCGATCTTGCAATCGTGATGGTTCCAAAAAAGTCTGTTGAAGAAACAATAAAAGAATTAATTTCAAAAAAAACTCGGGCAATAATTTTAATTACTGCAGGATTTAAGGAAACAGGTGAAGAAGGCGCTGAAGCAGAAAAAAGAATTTTAAAACTTGTACGTGATTCTAATGCCCGTATGGTTGGCCCAAATTGTATGGGCATTATCAATGCTCTTCCTTCAATAAAAATGAATGCGACTTTTGTTGCAGAAGAGCCACGAACAGGTAATATGGGATTTTGCTCTCAAAGCGGAGCAATTGGTGCCGCAGTTTTAAATTCATTACGTGAAACTGATATACGTTTTGGGCAGTTTATAAGCGTTGGTAATAAAGCTGATGTTAATGAAAATGATTTACTTGAATATTGGCAAAGCTGCGACGATGTAAAAGTTATGACCTATTATTTAGAAAGTTTTGTTGATGGTGAAAGGTTTATAAAATATTTTATTGATGAAAAAATAACCAAACCTGTTATTGTTCTTAAAGGCGGAAGAACATCAAGCGGAATTAAAGCCGCTTCTTCTCACACAGGTGCGCTTGGAGGCAGTGATAAAGTTGTTGATGCAATACTTACTCAATTCAGAATTATTCGTGCCGATGACTTAAATGACATGTTTAATACAGCGAAAGGATTTGAAGATTTTCCGATACCTACAGGAAACAGGGTAGCTGTTGTTACAAATGCAGGTGGCCCAGCAATTTTAACAGTAGATACTTTAGAAAAAAATAATCTTGTACTTGCAGATTTAACTCTGGAAACAAAATTAAATCTTAAGGAAATTGTACATCCGGAAGGAAGTGTAAATAATCCGGTTGATCTTCTGCCTGGTGGTACGGCAGAGCAGTTTAAAACTGTAAATGAAATTCTTGTTAAGGATAAAAATGTTGATGTAGTAATTTCTGTTTTTGTTGAACCGATAATGGTAAAAGCGCTTCCCGTTGTAGAAGGAATTAATGATATTAAATCTGAAAAGCCAATTTTCCAGGTTGTACTGCCTTTGCCGGAATTCTGGAACGAGTACAGGACTGAATCGATAACAAAACGAGCGTTGTTTAGAAGACCTGAAGATCCTGCAGTAGTGATTCATAATCTGTTAAAGTTCCAAAATAAAAAAGCAAATCCTGAACGAATTAAAAAAGAAGATTTCGTAAACGATTTTAATCTAAAAGAAAAATCAGGAAAGTTTTTATCTACCGGCGACGTTACTGAATTGTGTAACCACTATAAACTTCCTATAATAAAAGATGAGATTATAAGTTTTAATGAATTGATAAAAAAGCATATTCATTATCCTGTAGTTATAAAGGCAGTTGGAGAAACAATAATACACAAAACCGATTTAAAGGGTGTTGTTCTAAACATAAATACAAAAGAGGAACTGATTAAAACTGCAGAAGAAATGATCTGGAATTTCAGCTCAAAAAAAATTCAGCTTGATACATTTCTTATTCAACCATTCCTAAAATCAAAATTTGAATTGTTAGTTGGGGCATTTCGGGATCCAAGCTTTGGTCCTATGATAATGTTTGGTTCAGGGGGAAAATATGTTGAATATATTGAAGACACAGTTATGCGCTCGGCATATTTAACTGACAATGATATTAATAAAATGATTAATTCGACAAAGATTGGAAGAATAATTCAAGGTGTACGCGGTGAGAAATCCGCAGATATAAATTCCATAAAATCTACAATAAAAAACCTTGCGCAGATGATGGTTAACCATAGTGAAATAACTGAAGTTGATCTAAATCCATTATTGGTTACTTCGGATAATAAAATCTTTGCCGTAGATGTAAGAATAAAGTGTTAATTATTTTGCAAACAAACTCAATTCCTTTTAGGAATTGAGTTTGTTAATCCCTCGCATTTTCTAAATATCATTCCTAAATTAAACTGTAATAAAATTGATTTATTTAAATTATTTTAAACCTATCGAATTCGATTGGATTAAAACTATTGAATTAAGAAAATACAACTCTATGAGATTTTAATGAGTAAATTCATACCATTCCCTCAAAAATTTCCTACTTTATCCGGTAATATGCGCGATTATGCTTCTCTCGAACAACTTGTTGTCTTAAGCAATTTAGAAAGTATGAACTCCATACTCATTAGGCAAAGTTTGACTAAACCTGACAGATTAGTTAAACTTAATGAAATAGCTATTGTACAAATAACTTCATTATTAAAATCAAAAACAATTAAAAAATTATCAAAGTAGTTTGATTAAACTATGAACCGAAAAAAATTTTTAACATCGTTATCTGTTACATCTGTTGGTGCAATGGTTTTCCCTTTTTCAACTTTGCAACCTTCAAAGTCACAAAGCAGAGACCTCGAAGGTTTTGCTAATGACGAACCCGTAATAATCAACCCACCGAGACTTAAATCTGGAGATAAACTTGCTATTGTTGCTCCTGGAAGTTACATCTCCGAAGAAGAACTTCAGGATTCAATAAAAAATCTTAACCAACTCGGATTTGAAACTACTTACTCGGAAAAAATTCTTTTACAGAGCGGATATTTTGCTGGAACAGATAAAGAACGAGCTGATGATTTGATGGAAAAGTTTTCTGATAAAAGTGTTAAAGGTATTGTATGTGCTCGCGGTGGTTATGGTTGTTCGAGAATTCTTCCGTTGCTTGATTATGATGTTATCAGAGCAAATCCCAAAGTGCTGATTGGTTACAGCGATATTACAGCATTGCTTTATGGAATTTATTCGAAAGCAGGATTGATCGCTTTTCACGGTCCGGTGGGAACATCAACTTTTAATGATTATTCTGTTAACAACTTTAAAAAAGTTTTAATGAAGTCTGAACGAACAAGTTTGTTCACCAACTCAACCAGCGGCGAGGATGAAAATATTTATGGCGTTACAACTATCGTAAAGGGAAAAGGAAAGGGAAGACTTGTTGGCGGAAATTTATCAATTATGGTTTCACTGATCGGGACAGAGTTTGATGTTGATTATTCCAATAAATTAATTTTTATTGAAGAAATTGGTGAGGAACCTTACCGTATCGATAGAATGTTAACACAGATGATACAATCAGGAAAATTTAAAAGTGCTTCAGGTATTATGATGGGAATTTTTAGAAAGTGCGAAGTGAAAGAAGAAGATGCATCATTTAGTAAATCATTCAACTTAATGGAAGTTTTAAAAGATAGATTTGGCAGATTGAAAATTCCTGTTGTTTATGGAATGTCTTTTGGTCACGTTAAGGATAAATTTACAATTCCTTTTGGTGCGCTTGCAGAACTTGATGCAGGTAAACAAACTTTTACATTATTAGAGAAAGCGGTCAATTAATTTTTTTAATCAACACAAACCACAAAGGTCACTAAGTTTGTTAAACACAAAGCACACAAAGTAATGCTAAAACTCTTTGTGATCTGCGCGAATAGCTTTGAGAACTTTGTGGTAAAATAGGAGAAGAAAATGAAAAAAATGTTTTATGTATTATCGATATTTTTAATATCTCAACTAACAGGCTGCATTGTATTTAAATCTGTTTCTTATGAAGTTACAATAAACAGTGATGGAACTGGAACAGCATTAGTTATAATTGATGACATAAATACTGATGCAACAACATCGGAAACAATTGACAGTGATGTTAAAAGCATACTTGAGCAAGGATTAAAAAGCCAGGCTTTTGTTGATGATATGAAATCAGAAGGGAAGATAATAAAATCAAGAAATATTATTGTTGAAAAAGAAAAATTGAGTGCAATTGTTGGTTATGAATTTTCTGATATCAGTAAAGTTGAAGGCATGCAGTTCGATGATCCATATTATTATTTAACAATTCCTCCAACGGACAGCATTATCTCAACGAACGGGCAGGTTACCAAAACTGCTGAGTATCAAAGAATAGTATGGGACAAATCAATAACAACTTTAAAGTTTAAAATGTACAGCGATGATACAAGCAGAAAGGGTTTGAAATCTTTAGCTCCATATTATCTGAAAGAAAATTAATGTTTGTAGAAATTGTTTTCCCATTACCATTCAGGAAAGCATTTACTTATTCGGTTCCAAAAGATTTGCACGAATTTACCAAAGTTGGAGTGCGAGCCGTTGCTCCTTTTGGAAAACGAACACTTACAGGTTTTATTATCAATCTAACAGAAACTACTTCACTAAATAAAGAGGAAGTAAAACCAATTTCGGATATTCTGGATAATAAACCAATCTTTACAAACAAAACTTTAAAATTTTATGAATGGTTATCGGAGTACTATTTATGCTCGCTTGGCGAAGCACTAAAATTACTTGTACCGCAGGGAACTGAGGTTGAGACAAAAAGAAAAATAATCGTTGATAAAGATTTTGTTTCTGAACTTCTACAGAAAGAAAAGAAAAAAGATTCATTAAAGTTCAAGATTCTTTTAGAACTTACTAAGCGCGAAGAATTAAGTTTTTCTACTTTGCAGAAAGCCGTGAAGAAAAAAAATATTTACTCGCAGATTCGACAGCTTCATAATCAGGGTGCGGTAACCATTATTGATGAAGTTGAAGGGGCTAGAGTAAAAATTAAGAAAGTAAAGTTTGTAAAGCTTGCGAAAGCAATAGGTGAAATTTATTCCAGCTTTCCAGAGCTTGATAGGAAATCACCAAAGCAGGTTAAAATATTACTCAAACTGATTGAAGCAAAAGGAACCGCGCTTCCCGTTGCTGAGCTTTTGCATAAAACAGAGTCGTCAAAATCATCATTGGATGGACTTGAGCAAAAGGGATTTGTGACCGTTTTTGAAAAAGAGATTGATCGCAGATACAAAGAACATTATGTAGAAGAACATCAGGAATTAGTACTAACTAAACAGCAGCAGTTTATGGTTGATGAGGTTTCATCATCAATAACTGAAAATAAATTTCAAACTTATCTTCTTCATGGAGTGACTGGAAGCGGTAAGACACAGGTTTATATTGAACTTGCAAAACAAGCTTTAGAAAAAAATAAGACGGTTTTAATTCTTGTTCCCGAGATTTCGTTAACTCCTCAAATTACTTCAAGATTTTTTAATAATTTTGGTGATACGGTTACAGTTGTTCACAGCAGAATGTCTATTGGCGAAAGGTATGACGCCTGGCGGAGAGTATTGAATGGAAAATCCAAAGTTGTTATAGGTGCACGTTCTGCTTTGTTTGCTCCATTAAATAAAATAGGGTTGATAGGTGTGGATGAAGAGCATGATGCAAGTTATAAAAGTGCAGATATGGTCCCCAGATACAATGCTCGTGATGCTGCCGTTGTTCTTGGAAATATTTTTAACTGTCCTGTAGTTCTTGGTTCTGCAACTCCATCGGTTGAAAGTATGTATAATGCAGAAACAGGAAAGTACAAATTACTTTCACTTCCGGAACGTATCGATGATGCAAAACTTCCTAAGATAACATTTGTAAACATTGCTCACGAAAAAAATAAAGCTAAATCTGAAACAGTATTTTCCAAACTTTTGGTTGATAAGATTGAAGATAGACTGAAGAAAAAAGAAGGTGTGATAATTCTTCAGAACAGGAGAGGATTTTCTACACAAATATTCTGCAATGATTGCGGTGAAGTTGAGATGTGTGAGAATTGCTCTGTGCCAATGGTGTATCACATCAATCAGAATAAAATTCAATGCCACTACTGTGGATTGGTAAAGCCTGTGCCGGGAGCTTGCACTATTTGCGGTTCAATCAACATAAAATATTTTGGTACAGGAACAGAACGCGTTGAAGATGAATTACAATTTTATTTTCCAAATGCAAGAATTGAAAGAATTGATTCGGACTCAATTACAAGAAAATCTTACTTAAGTAATTTGCTTTTAGGTTTTAGCAAAGGTGATATTGATATTCTTGTTGGAACACAAATGGTTTCTAAAGGACTGGATTTTGCTCGTGTTACATTGGTTGGAGTGATTTCTGCGGAAACAACATTATGGCTTCCTGATTTTCGTGCTGATGAAAGAACTTTTCAATTACTTACCCAGGTTTCCGGTAGAGCCGGAAGGAGTAAAGTTGAGGGTGAAGTTATTATCCAGACTTATAACGAAAAACATTTTGTACTTAGAAAAGTTTTGGAAAATGATTACAAAGGATTTTACGCAAAGGAAAAAGAAGATCGTAAACAAATGGGTTATCCGCCTTTTACACGTATCGCATTGATTGAAATCAAAGACACATCGATGGATACAGCTAAAGGTGCGGCATATGATTTTTACAAAGAGATTATCAAGTACAAAAACTATTTAAAGATTTCTGATCCAACAACCGCACAGATATTTAAATTGGTTAATAACTATCGTTATCATATTCTTATTAAAAGTACAAAAGAAAAAGATCCGGGCGGTGCAATTTTAAGAAAGGCAATTTTAGAATCATGGACTGAGTTTAACAAAACATCCAGGTATAGAGATGTAAAAGTCTATTATGATATTGATCCGCAGAGCATAATGTAAATCCAAAATTACTTTGCTTTAGGCAGAGTAAAAAAGAAAGTTGAGCCTGAATTAACTTCACTTTCCACCCAAATTTTGCCGTTTTGTTTTTCAACTAATTCTTTACAAAGTATCAAACCAAGCCCTGTCCCTCTTTCACCGGATGTACCTACTGTCGAATGAGCCATCTCAAGTTTGAAAAGATTGGAAACCTCATTTTCATCCATGCCTACACCGGTATCTTTAACTTTAATCAAAATATTATCACCAGGGCTATCAAACGAAACAGAGATCAATCCAGATTCCGGGGTAAACTTGATTGCGTTTGAAATTAAATTTCTCAGAACGGTTTCTGTCATCTGTAAATCAGCAAAGACACAATATTCAGGTTCAATTTCAAAATTTAGAGATATATCTTTCTCTTTTAGCTTTTGTTTATAGAGATCTTTAATTGATCCAAGCACTAATGTTAACGAAATATCTTGCGGGTCAAAATGCATTTTACCCGTATGTAATCTAGACCACTCCAAAAGGTTTTCCATCAATATAAAAATGTTTTTTGAAGACTTAGCCGCTTCGGATAAAATTTCTCTTTTTTCATCCTCTTCTAATGACTCATAATCTGCAACAATCAATTCAAGTATGGACATTACTCCAGAAAGCGGACTGCGTAAATCGTGTGAGATAATTGAGAAGAACTTATCTTTATTCTTATTAGCATTCTCAAGCTCATAATTAATTTTATTGATGTACTCTTCATTCTCTTTTTGATGCGTTATATCCGTGCATGTTCCTATAAAACCTAGAAAATCATTTTCGGTATTTAAACGGGGAACACCATTCATCATTAACCATCTGTGCTCATTATCTTTTCTTTTAAATCTAAACTCATAGGAAAAAGCAGTTCGGGTATCCAATGCTTTTTTGTATAAATCCATTAAACCAGTCAACTCTTCCGGATGAACATCCTGGATCCAGTTAAAACCTAATTCGTCTCCAATATTTCTTCCGGTAAAGACACACCAGATATTGTTAACGAAAATAAAAAGTCCGTTCACATCAGTAATCCAGATCATAACAGGCGCTGAATTAGCAATGTTTTCAAATCGTAACTGGCTTGCCCTAACCAGCTCAGCCTGCATTTTTTGATTTGTTATATCTACTATAGAAACAATGAAAAGTTCTTGATTTGTTTTTGCATCAAAGAAATTTTTAATTGAAAGTATTGTATAAAAAGATATGTTGTTCTTTCCTTTAAATTTAACTTCGATAGATTGCGGAAAATTTTGATCGGCTGATTTTTTAAGAATTGATGATAAGGTATTTTTTTCGTCATCTACAAAATCTAAAAAATTTCGGGAAAAGGTTTCTTCTTTACTTTTACCAATAAAATCACAGGCAAATTCATTCAAGCTAATTATTGTTCCTGCATCATCAATGATGAAAAGAATTACAGGCACTTTATCTAACTGTATTAAGTCACTCAAGTTTATATGTTTCTTATTTTAATTTTATTAAGGTTTTTCTGAAAACTATAGTAAAATTTAGAATGTCTTTACAAAGTTAAACTAAAATTTATACTGTTGCTTAATGATACAATTTATATTTTATTTTTATTTTGGATCAATTTAACGTATTTAATTCGGCTAAAATTCAGCTAAAATAATAGGATATTTCACTCACCAATGGCACAATTACTGCGTAGTTGATGCAATCATAAACCAATAGTCATTTTGGTTGGTGTGTTAAGCTTAAACTATTTCATAAACTAAAGTTTAACATAATCAAAACAGGGTGACATAATGAAGTTCTTTTTCTCTCTTCTACTGATTTTCTTTTCAGTAATTTTCTTTAGCTGCGATAGTACCGAAAATTCAATACTAACTGCTGAAAATTCAAACGTCAATTTTTCTAGTCTAACTAAATCAGT
>JGI20214J51088_10002240_pt1 | contig 12947 bp, 8 predicted proteins | sample WetSurMetagenome_FD_51088 | JGI IMG/M metagenome (IMG submission 51088)
ACCCCCACAATTCCGACTGAAAGTCGGGAGGGTCGGTCCCGCCGGAGCGGGATCATCCCCCACCAGGACAAAGCCCCGTTTATGACGGGGTTTTTTATTATATACCCATCCCGCATTATCTACTCTGAAAAAACTGACAGGTACAACAAAAACCGAAATAAAAAATCAAACTACTCAGATTACAATCCTCTTTTAAAATAATTACTATTCTTACAAATTAATAACTATCAATAGCATTATTATTAATTCATTAATAGAAACATGCTATAATATAATGTGACATCCGGAATTTTTAAAATTAAACAAAACAACAAATTGATTTGTTATCCCGTTAATAAATCTGATCAATTAAGGTTTCTGGAGAGTCAAATCAATGCAGATGAAAAATTGTTTCTTTTTAGTTACTTTCCTTGTCATTTTTTGTATGTCTCTGAAAGCAGGCTCTCTTTCCAATGACAGGAACTCATTCTCTTCGTCTTCAAAAGACGGAAGATTCATGGTAGGCCTAAAAGGAGGGCTGACATTTGCACAACCACTTGTATTTCAAAAATTTAATATATTAAGTCCTCTCGACAACACAATTTCTCAGTCCGGAATCAAAAGATACAAGCCATTTTTTCAGAATATCGGTTATCAATACGCCTTCACGGCACTTTATCAGATCAACAGTTCAATTGATATTAGATTTGAGCCCGCTTTCACCACTTATGTTTATAAATACAGTTCTGCCTATTTTTGGGAAAGTACCGGGACTAATAGTGAAAGAATCGATATGTCAATAAGGCATCAGCAATCATTAAAATACATTGAATTCCCTCTAACCCTGCGTTTTCTTTATGGGTCCGGAAATGCCAGGCCTTTCATCCAGGGTGGCATATTTTACAGCTATCTGCTAAATGCAATAAAAAGTTTCAAAAGAGAAGAGAGCTATACAAATTCTTTGGGGGTATCAACATTAAATTCGGAATCAGAGAACGGGGATGCCAGTCCATTGTATATTAAATCACGCTATGGCATCAACGCTGGCATAGGCATAGATTACGACCTGACTTCAGTACATCTTACTTTTGACATAAATCTTAACATTGGCATCAATTCTGTCACAAACCAGGCTGCCAGATATTCCGCACAACAATTCAGCGGAGGGCTGTATGACGTTCAGGATAATATCAGGCTGCTTATTCCGTCAGTTAATATTGGAATACTGTTTCCGCTACATAAATCCGCGCGTTCGAAAATTAATTGTCCGGCAAAATCATAACTTAACCTAAATGGCTAACATTATGGCAATCAGTTTTAAGATCAGATTCAAAGCGCCAATATATTGCATTGTATTTCTCTTATTTTACTTATCCTCCTTATTAACAGGATGTTCTAAAAAGAACTCGATGACACCTGATGAAAGCTGGGTAAGGGTCTATGATCATTCTGATTTCAACAGGCTCTTTTACTCTCTAGATGTAAAGGAACTATCAAATAGTAACTTTATCATTCTGGCTTCCAGCAAAATGGATACCACAATCTGGCCAAATCCCTATATAATTTCAACAGATAAAGAAGGTGCTGCACTCTGGACAGTCGAGGTGGATAATTATTCCAGTCCCGTCCCAAGTATTATTACGCTTAAGGGTGAAAATTACTTTTTCTGTATGGATAATTCACTCGGAACACATCTGCTAAAAATCAATACAGATGGTTCTTCACCTACATTATTCAAATCGTTCGCAAGCATCACATATCCTTTGTGCGCATCTCAGACTTCAGATAACAAAATACTGTTAACCAGCTATGACAGGATAACCCGGAGCACAGTTCTGACCTGCTTTGATTCGAATTTTTCGATAATATGGAGCAAGGAATACAGTGGAATTGAGAACTATGAGGAGAAGGTCAGGTTACATCTTACACGCCAGGGTGCATATTTCCCATTTTTTTCAGGAGAAGTCAAAACAAGTTCGGGTGGCTACTATTTTGTCAATGGCTTCTATAATTTTGTTTTCTCCCTCCTTTTTATAAATCCTGCAAACGGAGACCTGTCGGGAGTAGTAAACGGCATCCCTTACAGCGCTGCTGCAAGTGCATTAATTCAGAGAAACGATAGCAGTTATATTCTGGCACGTTATGATGAAAATCAGAATTACATAAATATCAAACCTGATATTTCCTTTACAACCATATCCAATATCACAGCAATGGGGGGAACCAGCTGGCCTGAATTAGATAAAAATTCAGTTATCGTCCCTCTGAAGACCACCCTGAATGGGAAACAAAGTATTATAATAGGTGCTATAACGCGCTCAAATCAGGTGTTGCTATTATTTTTCGATCCTCTGACAGGTTTACTTAAAACTTCAAAATACTTCGGAAGTACTTATCCGGTGAATCTTTCATCTGTCATTCCTACAAGCGAAGGTGGACTGGCAGTACTCACCCAAACATTTGTAGCCGGACGATTTTCCAGGATCCAATTATTTAAAATCCCTCCCGAAAAGCTGAATTTTTAAGCTGGATCCGGAAGACCGGGTTCTATCTTATAATTAACTTCTTGGAGTCATTAAATTTCGGGCTTTCAATTCTAAACAGATACATACCTGCAGGTAATGAAGATACATTGAATGGAACCGATGTTTTTCCAAATGATAATTCCTGATTTAAAATCTCAGCTACCTTATTACCATTCACGTCATAGAGCATAAGCCTCACATTGGAATTATGGTTTAGGAAAAATGAAAAAGTCACTTCATCTGATGCAGGATTTGGATAACAATCGTATAACACTGATTTCCCTGTCTCTTCCAGCTCAGTAATTCCCGTCCAATTAAACAATTCAATTTTTTTATTTGCCCATTCACTGAATTTTGTCGCTGCCAGGGCCTCATTAGTAGCACCAAACCAATCCTGAACGACAGAGGTGAATACCTGCCTGTAATCAGTGCTGTACTTCAGGTTTCCCCCGTTAAGATCAGAAAGGTCAGGATTCTTGCCAAGAACTCCCGGTTTCAATCCTTTTGCGAAAAGAAATACAGGGAAAGCTGTTCCATGATCGGTGCCGTAACTCGCATTGGAATAAACTCTTCTTCCAAATTCAGTGAATGTCATTGATAATACTTTATCATCAAGTCCCAATCCTTTCAGGTCATCATAAAACGCCTTTACTGAACCGAAAAGGTGANAAACCAGTGCCGCATGTGTCCCCATTGTGGTGTCGAATTTTTCAACCTGANTGGCATGAGTATCAAATCCTCCGATGCGGCACATAAAGATCCTTGTTTTACAACCACCNTTGAGCAATCTTGCAATTAGCTTAAGCTGTCCCGATAATGGATTTGATACTGCNGTCAGNGGTGCACTGTAAGGATATGTTGTGGGATATATGACNGATGAAGTATTTGATCCGGCAAGATAAACATCTTTTAATCGCTGTGCATACTGATCGCTTTTCTTCTCAAATTCCATGAGAAACTTAAGCTCTTCACCGGCATGACTATCAGGGAATGAAATAGGAGGTGCAGATCCCACACCGTTTATCAGATTGTAAAATGCTTCAGGGCTATCGATACTAAATCCTATCGGGATACCATTTTCGCGATGGAAAGCCAGTGACATAGAATTGCCTATTTCCAGGCCGATTGGATCAAGCATTTGTGAATTAGGATAATTTGCTGGATAACCAGGATAATCATAATCCATTAATCTGCCCATCCATCCTGAATTAAAATAATCTCCCGATCCTCCGCCCATAAACATGATATCCCTGCCCCTGAAATGAGAAAGATTCATATTATCGTAGCCTACATCCTGAACAATTGATGACAGTCCCTGCTCATACATTTGCTTAAAAGCCAGCATATCAGGGTGTATTCCAACCTGTTTATCCAATAGCAGCGAACTGTCAAGATTAATTAACTGCCGCGCTCCCTGGTTAGGAATTGCTATATTTGGCCGCAGGCTTAAGTATGTGCTATACTGATTTATAGGTATAACACAGTTAAGCCCGTCGTTCCCCCCGTGCAGTTGAATTAAAACCAATATTTTGTCATCTGAGGCTGCCATGGCTGCTTGCAAAAGGCTGGGATTTGCCTCAAGTAATCTGACAGGAAGGCCGCCAAGTACAAAACTTCCTGCACCCGCTAAAGCTGCATTCTTAAGAAATAATCGCCGGTCCATGATTTTTACTTTAGGGTTAAAATAATTGAAATTCAGGTGTTTGAATCAGCCTGGTAACCAATGTTTCCAAACGTAGTTTTACTGTTGCATCGCTTCCTCCCGATTTATATGAATTCCATTCATTAGTCCAGTTATATGCTGCCAGACTCTCGAGGAAAATAGTATTCAGGAAATAATTAAATCTGTCGGAATTTATCTGAACAGCCAGTAAGTAATCTGTAAAAGCTTTAACAACTGTTGAGGCATCTGACGGGTTAGATACATTTAGCGGATTATCCACAAATTCAATTAAACTGGCCTTAATAACAGCTCCTGTACTGCCTCTGTTAATATTTTCAAGCAGGACCTGAGAATAAAGATACCTGTTTGCAAGATTAATTGGCGTAATCCAATTCCTGTTATAATCAGGAATCTGGAAATAGGCATCATAACCCGCTACATCATATGGCTCATAAAACTCGAGTCCCTGATCAAGTATAATCTTTGTTACTCCATTGCGATATGCGTCATCGTAAAAACCCTGGCCGGAGTAGGCCGGAAAGGCGACCTTAAAAAACCGTAGCCCTCCTAAAATGAGTTCAATGGGTGATTTTATCAGGGCAGCAATATTGTCATCGCTTGTTACCAGGTTATCCGAATCATAAAAATGCTGGCTCGACAGCAGGACTGAAATAACTGTTTTTAAATTATATCCGCTCGACTTAAATGTCTGGGCCAGAGGAACAATTATTTGAGCTTCCACTTCCGCAGTAATTTTGTAATAAACAAAGAACCTGTAAAGTTTCCTGCATAGAAACCGGGCAGTCTCATCCTGGTTAAAGATCATTTCGATCATTGCGCTAAGCTCCGAAGTGGCAGCTGCAACTGTAGCATATCCTCCATCAGTTGCAGATGGTGAAATCGATGTATTCTGAAATGCCGCGCTGAATGTTTTAGTACCGGAATCATGCAGTGTAGCACGTATACCACTCGATTCCAGTTTTCCGATCGGGATATTGGTATCAGTATCTAAATTGGTAAAAGTAATATCGTTTTTATATCCTGAAAGGACCCTGGCTGCCTCCTTGATATCCTGCTCAGTATAATTTGTATAATTCCCATCGCCAATCTGAAGTCCTTTTCCTATTGAATAGAGTTCAAGCATCTCNCGCGCAAAATTTTCATTTGGCCATTGGTTAATATTAAGCCTTCCATCGATATAAACCAGCATGGCATTATCAATGCATATTTTCTTGAAAAGCTCCTTAAAACTTCCAAATGCATAGTACCTGAAAAGGCAGTTCTGATAGTACATTGCCTCACTGCTGTCAACTATTGACCTACGGGTAGGTAAATGAGTATGAAGAAAATACACAATGCGCTCCCTGATATTTGTCCCGGAAGTTCTCATCTGTTCAAGATGCCATGCAATAAAATAGTCGATCAGAAGGCTGTTTTCACTGTTGGTCCCCTGTACAGCCCTGGGATTCAACCAGGTGACACCGGTTTTTGGATCGGTCGGTGGTTCAGGCAGTGGCAGTATGGTAAAGAGAATATCCATTGCCTGTGATGCAGTTTTTCCTGAAAACTGCTTAATATCATCAATACCAGGGCCAAATGTTGCCCTACGCAATAGGTGAGCAGCATTCTTTTCGCCCAGATTTCCTGCAATTGGATCAAGTAAGAGCATAGTAAATGATTTACAGATTGATAAATAGAAAGATTAGCAGGTATGTAGATTAAGTTAAACAGTTTAAAAATAACGGCATCACCAATTCAATTATTGCAATATATTAGAATTTATTCGACTTTTCCTATCATATATATTAATTATCAGCTCATAATGTTTCAGTTTATTATTTACATTATTAAAATGGCTATAAATTCATCAGAAACATTTTGAACTAAACCACGAGGATACATGCCAGATGGTCCAGGCTAAGACAGGTTTATACAACAAAAAAAGAGATCAACCAGAGCTGATCTCTTATAACAAAGCCGGAAACTTGAAAATACTCTCCCAATAAATGAATATCCGGAAGGTATCTATTTGGCTTTCTTGTACCACATGAACCAGTTCAAATTATAAATTCCTTCATTGGCCAGTTCATCCCTTGAGGATTCTGCCCGGGGAATTGTCGGAACCATTACGTCGTCGCCTGCTTTCCAGTTAGCCGGGGTCATTACTTTATCAGTACTGGTCCTTTCAAGTGCAGTAACCATTCTCAGAAGTTCGTCAGTACTTCTTCCGACCGACATCGGATAAAAATAAATTGCTTTTATGACGTTATCAGGACTGATAATAAATACCCCTCTAACATCCCTGGTCGAATTTGTTGCCGCGTGGATCATCCCATATTTTTTTGATACTGAAAGATCTGCATCATCCACCAGAGGGAACTCAATTTTTACTGCTTCCCTGTCTTTATAGGCGAGGCTTTCCATTGCTTTCTTCCACTGTTCATGTGTGCTTAAACGATCGGTGGAAACAGCAACGATCTTTGCTCCCATTTGATCAAACTGTGACTGCAGATGAGCGAGTTCCAGCAACTCTGTTGTACAGACAGGAGTAAAATCCTGTGGATGACTAAAGAGAATCTTCCAGCTCTTCCCATAGTCATCAGGAAATTTAATTTCTCCGTTAGTAGACTCAGCTTTAAATGAGGGTGCAGTCTCTCCAATCAATGGAATCCTGAAGTTCCTGTCCTCAACTGGTTTCTGTGGTTCAAACAGCATAGGATCCTGTGACCATAATTTCGTCACAGAAAAAACAAATAATATTATAATTATTAACTTCTTCATGGCTTTAAATTAAAGTTTCTACTAAAAATCCCTTTTATTCAGACTAGTTAAACATGACTTAATATAATTAGTTCAACAGTTACATATTTTTAACATAACTTTAAGTTTTACATCATTCTTTATAATATTTCAACGAATAAAATCATTTAACTTTATATCAATCGTTCCTGAATTTGTCAGAATAAAATACTGCTTATAATTAATTGTACATAAAAAAGGCGATCAGTGAATTATCTGATCGCCCTTCCTGAGTATTTAAAACTGAATTAATTTCCAGATTCAAACATATTTTCATTCATCTGGCTGGTTTTCTTAAACCAGAGATACCATACGGGGCTATAAAACCCGTCCGGTACATATGCTTTTCCACTGGCATCTGAAGCCGGAGGAATTGGAACCAGCAGATCATTTCCTGCTTTCCAGTTTACAGGGGTATAGACCTTCTCTGATGAAGTTGTTTCCAGCGCAGTTACCATTCTGAGCAATTCGTCGGTATTCCTTCCAACTCTGCCGGGATAAAAATATATTGCCTGGATTATATTATCAGGATCAATAATGAAGACTCCCCGAACTGCTTTTGTTGTGTTGGAAGCCGGATGTATCATACCGTACTTTTTCGCGATAGCTCTGCTGTCGTCATCAACAAGCGGAAATTTAATCTTTGTATTTCCGTTGTCGCTCAGTTTTAATGATTCAAGTGACTTTTTCCATTGTTCATGAGTCTCAAGTGCATCGGTTGAGACTACAACTAATTTAGCCCCAAGTTTATCGAATTCCTCCTGAAGGTTAGCAAGTTCGAGTATTTCTGTTGAGCAAACAGGAGTAAAATCCTGTGGATGACTAAATAATATTTTCCATTTACGTCCGAAATCAACTGGAAAGTTTATTGTACCGTTTGTAGATTCAGCTGTAAATGAAGGGGCGTTCTCCCCAATCAGAGGGATTCGGAAGTTTCGGTCTTCTTTCGCTGGCAATTGTGCAGATTGCATTGAAGCATCCTGAGCCTGCAACTGAAAGAAGAAAAAGGTGGCTGTGATAAATAATAAATACTTTTTCATAAGAATATTGGATTAATATTTATTTTTAGTTAGATCAAATAAACATAAGGGAAATGATTAAGTTCAATATTTACAGAAATTATATCTGACCCATTAAGATGGATTAACAGCAATACCCAAAAAAGATTGTAATTGGATGTTTTTCAAGATTTTAAATAGGGAATTGTAAAAACAAATAATGTTCCTTTCCCTGACTCCGATTCGACTTGAATTGTTCCTCCCAGCAGTTCGACATATCCCTTGCAGATTGAAAGACCAAGCCCGGTACCACTGTATTGCCGAGCTATATTACTGTCAACCTGGAAGAACCTGTCAAAAATTCTTGAATGATATTCAGAAGGTATCCCAATGCCGGTGTCCTTTACATGGAATTCAAGAAACCCCTGAGATAATTTATAGCCAAACTCAATCTCCCCTCCCTTAGTAAACTTGACAGCATTGTTTATTAAATTTGACAAGACCTGTACAAGCTTGGTGCTATCTGTAATTATATCAGACTCTGAATCAGTCAGTCCTGCTACCAGATTGATAGATGTATTATTCGCCATTCCCATAATACTGAATTGCTCACTCAGACTTCTTAAGGTGGAATTAAGGTTTATTTTTGAGTTATTGATTTTAGCCTGACCACTCTCAACATTAGCAATATCTACTATATCATTAATAATTGAAAGCAGCTGACTTCCGCTCTGAAAAATGATATCGGTATATTGCTTCCGTTCGTCATTGTTCAGATCCGGATCATTAAGGAGGGTAGAAAAACCGATAATTGCATTCATTGGAGTCCTGATTTCATGAGATACATTATGCAAAAAAGCTGTCTTCAGTCTGTCGCTTTCCTCTGCTCTCTCCTTTTCAGCTATCAGCTCCGCCTCAGCTAATTTCTTACTGGTAATATCCCGGAAGCTCCACACCCTGCCCACACTTCTCCCTTCAATTTTCTGAGGCTGGGAATACCGTTCAAAGATCCTGCCATCAAGAAAATAAATCAGATCTGAGCTTGTTGAATCAGGCTCCTCATAAAGGTGCTCAACATTTCTCTGAAACGAATCAGGTTCAATAAGCTGGCTCTTTACAAATTCCAGAGCACTTTTATCGTCCCTCAATGACATTATTGCATCAGGAATTCTCCACATGTCAAGAAACTTCTGGTTAAACTGAACAATTTTGCCTGATCTGTCAACCACAAGCAGTCCATCTTCTGTAGATTCAAGAGTAGCTTTAAGAAGTGAAAGAGAATTCTCAAGTTCAGCTGCAGCCCGTTTTCTTGAAGTTATATCTTCAATCATTACAAGAAAAAACTGAATCTCTCCGTTGGTATTACGGATAGGGCTAACAGTCACCAATCCCCATATTTCGGTACTGTCTTTACAGATATACTTTTTCTCGGTCTGATATACCGGAATTTCTCCGGCAATTAGTCTTAGTATTGAAATCTCATTATTAGATATAAAATCAGGATGTGTTAAATCCCTGAATGTGAAAGACTTTAATTCTTCCTCAGTATACCCTATGAGATCACAGAATGCCCTGTTTGCCCTTATTATTGCCAGATCCTTACCCGTCATAAGTATTGAAACAGGACTTTCTTCGAATATTTTTCTGAACCTCTCCTCGCTCTCAACCAGAGTGGCCTCAACCCGCTTCCTTTCCGTAATATCCCGACCAATGCTCTGATAATATTTTAAACCTTCAATTACTACAGACCTTATGCTGATCTCAATCGGGAAAGTAGTATTATCCTTTCTCTTATGAACTGTTTCAATAGTGGCAGACTCGTTCTCATTCAGATTTGCAGTATCTCTGTAAAGCTGAGCAAGTGCCTGGGGGGCCCTGATCTTCTCTATAGCCATTCCTATTAACTCCTCACGAGGGTACTGATAGTATTCAATTGCACGATCATTAGCCTCAACAATCTTCAGGTTATTATCTACAAGTATAATAATATCATTGGCATACTTTAAGATGTAATCAAAATGCTTTACAAGAGCCAGGCGCTCCCTCTCTGATTCATACTTTTCACGATAGAAATCAGTTCTTTGATTCCTGATCAAAAGCGCAAGTATTGAACCTGATGAAAGAATTATAAGTACAAGAATAAAAACTATCAATTTTATCTGCATTTGGAGAGAAGACAAAACCTCCTTCCGGTCAATCTTGGCTACCAGATACCAGGGAGTACCTGGAATCTTATTCATTGCTGCAACAACGGGAACATTCCTGTAATCGAGACCATCTATGGTCCCTGTTATTCCNCNAATTGCAAGAGCAGCCGGTAATTTAAATGAAGTCACGGATTTCCTGTAATCCAGAATGCTGTTTTTATGATATCTCAGCTCATTAAGATAGACTATGCTGTCTCCCTCTCTTCTGAATAAAATCGCTTCCGTACTTTCGTTCAGGGTAGGCCATGACTGGAGAATCGGATAAAGAACCTTTTTAGGATCTATTCTCAAAGTAAGCAAACCAAGAACCAGTGTATCATTTTTACTCCGATCAATCAAAGGGACAACCAGATCAAGATGTACAAAACTTACCAGATTCGCCCTGTGAAGATCGGTAAGTACAACCTGACGCCCTTTAACAATTTCAGGCAACAATGGCATCAAATGATTGCCAATCAATGTATCGGAATTCGGATATGCGAGCCTGACTTCGCCATTATTGCTGATCAGAAGGGCATTCTTATAATCATAATTCTGAGAAAGGGATTTTAAGCTTTGAAGAATATTTTTTTCCAATTTAGGATTTCCCGGTTCCTTAAGATACTCTGAGAACTTTTCTATGAGTAAAGAGTTTTCACTTAGAAACTTACCGTCATTTATTCTTTCCATCCTCCACTGTGAAATCTCCCGTATCTTAAGATATGAAATTGAAGAGAGCTCACTTTGAGCTTCTGTCAGAAGATTTTTCCTGTGAGAATTATAGTAAATAAATCCAATGATAACCGAGCTGATAATGATTACCATAAAAAAGACCAGCAAGGGCCATGAAACCGGTGGCCTTTGGCGCTGAGTTATCATTTCTCATCTTTTTTAATAAAGACAGAAGCAAGTATAGAAATTAGAAGTATTGAGATAATAATTCCTAAAGAGGTTACGATAGGTATCTCAAAATGAAAAAATGAGGCAAGCATCTTCAGTCCTACAAATGTCAGGACAAATGCCAGTCCTATTTTCAGGTACCTGAAATATCCCATTATACCGGCGATCGCAAAATAGAGCGACCGTAAACCAAGTATTGCAAAAATATTGGAAGTATATACAATAAATATATTCTTGCTGATTGCCAGGATTGCCGGAATACTGTCTACGGCAAAGATAAGATCGGATGATTCAATTATTACAAGGACAAGGAATAAAGGCGTAGCATAGTACTTTTTATTCTGCCTGATAATCAATCTGTCACCGTGGAGAGTTGTTGTAACCGGAAGAAATTTCCTGAAAAATCTGATCACTACATTTTTATCCGGATCAACTTCCGTTTCTTTCTGAAATAACATCCTGATCCCCGTAAAAACCAGAAAACCACCAAAAATTATTACTATCCAGTGGAACCTGTTAATGAGGGCAACTCCTGTAACTATAAAGATCCCTCTCATAATAAGAGCACCCAGGATTCCCCAGAATAATATTTTATGCTGATATTCCTCATTTACAGAAAAATATGAAAATATCAGAATAAAAACGAAAATATTATCAACGCTCAGTGAGTATTCAATCACATAACCTGTAAGAAATTCCAGAGCTTTTACGGGTCCGAAATCTTTATCAATGTAAATAAAAAGATCAAAAAGAAGTGCAAGGCTTATCCATACACAACTCCAGATAATCGCCTCTTTGACAGGTACTTTGTGTGTGTGNTTATGAAATACACCCAGATCCAGTGCAAGCATAATAAACACAAAAACATGGAATCCTATCCAGAAATAAATGCTTGTTCCCATAAGTTTAGCATAAGTATGCAAACATATAAAATTATTTCCTTAATCTATTTTTTCAGTTGNTTACCCTGAAAATAGTCCTTANGGGAACAGTATATTTTGCNTCAACATCAGGTAATCCGTCACCATTAGTATCTTTCATTGAACCAAGATATTCTATCAGAGCCAGCCATTCCTTTCCCTCCTGAATTCCGACAAGCTTCTCATCCATGTCAATTATTGCCGATTTCATATCGATAATTTTATTCCCCGAAATGTCTTTTGGAACTACATTGATAAGACCAAAGCTTTTCTTTTTAATGATACCGATGAATCCAAGCATGTAGGAATCAGCAGTAACGGAATAAAGAGCCTTGTCTTTCTTCGAAAAGCTGACATTAACAATCGTACCATCAGAATGTACTATCCCAACCTTCCTTACTTTTTTAAATAATCCTTTATCAGGGTTATATTCTACTCTTATTCCCGAATAGTAGCAGTAATTTTCGGCGTCAGAATTACCGGCCATCTGCAATACCTCGAGAACGCTTTTTAGTTCCTTGCCGGTAACGTATACTCTTGAAAGTGCGTACCCCGGAATATTATCACTGCCTGANCCCAGAGGCATAACCCTGAATATATCGGGAATNGTCTGNACCCCCGGTACAATCCTGTCAAAGATCATTCCGGCAGCTACCATACTTACATTGGAACCATTGCTGTTATGCCTGTTCACATAATAATGTATAGCATCAGAAATCAAAGGTCCCAGATTGCTGTTTCTGAAATCTTCCAGATCGTTCCCTTCAATTTTAAATTTTGAATCAACTACTTTTTTATTGTATTCCAATCCAATAGGCTGCAGGATTTCCTTATTTATTCTTTGCTTCTGTTCCTCAATCAGGTCGTTTATTTTTGCGTCACCATTTGTTTTATCATTTACCGGGATGAGCTTGTACCCTTCGATGGTTACTTTCCCACCTGACAGGGACAATGAAAGAGCACCCACATATTTCCCG
>JGI20214J51088_10002242_pt1 | contig 12939 bp, 9 predicted proteins | sample WetSurMetagenome_FD_51088 | JGI IMG/M metagenome (IMG submission 51088)
GGCATCCAGGCCAGTTGGTACATCGCCGACCAGGAGCAGGGCTCCGCGTCGGAGAAGTTGTCGATCGACGAAGGTGTGGCAGTGCTGCGCTGCCTTCTCTATCAGAACGCGGCTTCGTAACGGGAGGGATCTGATGGATTTCGAGTTCACCAAGGAACAGAAGGACATAGCGAGAGCCGCGCGCGAATTCGCCGAGAAAGAGTTCACCGACCGCGCCGAGGAGTTCGACCGCGCCGAGACCTTCGACGAAGCCCTGCACAAGAAGGCGGCCGAACTGGGCTTTATCGGCATGTACCTCGACGAGAAGTACGGCGGGGCGGGCCTGGGGCTCGTGGAGCAGTGCATCCTCCAGGAGGAGTTCGCGGCCGTGGACGCCGGCATCAGCACTGCGATCCTCACTTCGTGCTTCGGCTCGGAGGTCATCCAGGAGTTCGGCACCGAGCAGCAGAAGCTCGCCTACCTGCCCCTGCTCTGCAGTGGCGAAGCCGTGATGGGCAGCGCCTTCACCGAGCCCGACGCCGGTTCCGACCTGGCGGCTGCCATGACGGCCGGGGTCGTCGACGGCGACGAGTTGGTGATCAACGGCTCGAAGATGTTCATCACAAACGGGCTGCGGGCGAAGTTCCTCATCTGCTTCGTGCTCACCGATGCCGACAATCCCAAGCGGCACAAGCGGCACAGCATGTACATCGTCGAGACCGACCGGCCGGGCTACGAAGCCAACAAACTGACCGGCAAGATGGGAATCAGGGCGTCGGAGACCACGGAAATTTCGTTCACCGACGTGCGCGTGCCGCTCACCAACATCCTGGGCGAGCCGGGCATGGGCTTCAGCGCCGCCACCTACTGCTTCAACCGCAACCGCATCATCGTGGCCGCCCAGGCCCTCGGGCTCATGCGCGCTGCGCTCGCCGAGAGCATCAAGCACGTCAAGAAGCGTAACGTGTTCGGTGCGCCGCTTGCCTCCTACCAGGCCACGCAATTCAAGCTGGCCGACATGTACACGTGGATGCGGGCGACGAAGAACCTAGTGTACGAATCGGCCTGGAGGATCGACCTGGGCAAGACCGATCCGGCACTGGTGGCGGCCACCAAGGCCTTCAGCGGCCAGATGGCCGTGCGCTGCGCCGACATGGCGTTGCAGCTCCACGGGGGCTACGGCTACCTCGCCGACTACAAGGTCAACCGCATCTATCGCGACGTGAAGATCACCGAGATCTACGAGGGCACCACCGAGATCGAGAAGACGATCGTCGCGAAGAGCCTGCTCGCCTAGACGGAGCGGCGAAACCATGCCCATCGAGCGCATCCACTTCTGGGGCGTCGGCGCGGTGCCCCTCTTCTACGTGCTTGCGGCCCTGAGCATCGTGGCCTTCGCCGTCGGGGTCTACCTGCGGGTCTCGGTCTGGCTGAGCGCGCGGGGCAGCCACAAGCTCCGCATAGGGCCGGCGGGAGTGGCCAAGCTGCTCGCCGATGGGCTCTTCGGCCGCCGCATCTTCCAGGGTGACTTCACCGCCGGGGTGATGCACCTGCTCATCATGTGGGGCTTCGCCGGGCTGTTCGTGGGCACCGTTCTGTCGACGGTCGACCATTGGATCGTCCACTATCTCACCGGGCAGACCTACCGAGTTTTCTCGCTCTGCATGGAGGTCTTCGGGCTGATGTTGGCGGCCGGCCTGCTGCTCGCGCTGGTCAGGCGCTACGTGGTGCGGGTGCGGCGCCTCGACAACCAGCCCCGCGACCTGTGGATCCTGGTGCTGCTGGCGGCCGCGGTCGTCACCGGCTTTTTCGTGGAGGCGACCCGTCTGGCCGTGGAGGTCCCCCGCCTCGCGGGGGAGGCGCCCGCCTGGGAGTCGTCCTCGTTCGGGGGGCTGGGGCTCTCACACCTGCTCAGTTCCGCCGGCGAGGCCGAAGCCATCTACCCCTACCTCTGGTGGCTGCACGCGGTGATCTGCTTGGGTCTGGTCGGCTACTTCCCGTTCAGCAAGCTCTTTCACGCTATAGCCGCTCCCGTCAACATCGTCGTCGCCGGCCCAGCCGCCCGGCCGGCGCAGGCGGCCGGCGGGCTACCGGAGAGTGACGAGACCGGCACTGAGGAAGACGAGGTCGCGGCTGCACCCCGCTTCGCGTTCGCCGACATGCTCGCCTTCTCGGCCTGCACGCGATGCGGCAGATGCGAGCAGGTGTGCCCCTCGGCCTCGGCCGGCGAGCCCTTCTCGCCGCGCGATTTCATCGTCCAGGCCGACAGCTATGTGAGGGCGGCTGGCGCTTCGCGGGCCTATGCGGGGGCTCGCGCGAAGCTGCTGCGGCGCGGGTCGGCGGCCGCAGACCTGGCGCTCGGGGCGGCGCCCGCAGCAGCTCCCAGACCGTCTCCCGAGCAGATCTGGTACTGCACCACCTGCCGCGCCTGTCTCGAAGTCTGCCCCGTGTATGTGGGGGCTTACCAGCCGATCGGCCGGGTGCGGGTGGCCGAGATCGAGGACGGGAGCAGGGTCGCTCCGCTGCTGGTCACTGCGCTCGAGACCCTTTACCGGTTCGGCAATCCCTGGGAGCCCTCCAAGCGCAAGCGCGGCGAGTGGCCGGCGGGGCTCGACGTGCCTGACCTGACCGCGGGGGCCGAGGCCGGTCTCTGCTACTGGGTTGGCTGCACCACCTCGTTCGACACCCGGGCCCAGAAGCTGGCCCGGGCGTTCGTCCGCATCCTGCAATACGCGGGTGTGCCGTTCGGCACCTTGGGGCAGAAGGAGACCTGCTGCGGCGACATAGCCCGACGCGTGGGCGAGTTCGGGCTCTTCGAGGAGGGCGTCGAGAAGACCAGCGGGCTGCTGGAGAAGTATGGCGTGACCGACCTGGTCACTTCGTCGCCCCACTGCTTCAACCTCATCAAGAACGAATACCCGCCGGCAAACGGCCCGCTGGCAAGCAGCGCCCTGGCGAGCGGTGCGCCGGCTCAAAGTGGCGCGCCGGCTCAGGGTGGCGCACCGGCGGCCGGCGACGGTGATGGCGAGTCCCGTTCGCCGCTGCGGGTCAGGCACTACACCCAGGTGCTCGAGCAACTGGCCGCCGAAGGCAAACTGAGCGCCACCCCCGACGGGCGGAGCATGCCGCAATCCTCTCCGCGCGTCGTGACATTCCACGATCCCTGCTACCTGGGCCGCTACAACGGCATCTACGAGGCTCCCCGCGCGGTGATCCGGTCGCTCGAAGGAGCGCGACTGGTCGAGATGCCTCGCAGCCGCGCCGACAGTCTCTGCTGCGGGGGAGGGGGCGGCAGACTGTGGCAGGAACTCGAGGGGGAGAAGAAGCTGGGCGAGGTGCGAGTGCGCGAGGCGGCGGCCACCGGCGCCGACACTGTGGTCACCGCTTGCCCGTACTGCCTTATCATGCTGGAGGACGCGGTCAAGACCGCCGACCTGGAGGGCACTCTCCGGGTCATGGATCTGAACGAGCTGGTCGCCGAGTCGTTGGGACTCGTGCCCGAGGAGGAGTAACGAGGCCATGACACCCCTCGACATAGTCGTGTGCGTCAAGAACGTGCCCTTCACCCAGGACGTCGACCTGGTCGTGGACGCTTCGGGCCGCGACGTGCGTAAGGACAACCTGGTGTACGTCGTCAACGAGTGGGACAACTACGCGGTGGAGGAAGCCGTCAGGCTCAAGGAGGAGAACGGCGGCACCGTCACCGCGGTCACCGTCGGCGGTGAGGACGACGAGGAAGTGCTGCGGCGCTGTCTTGCCATGGGCGCCGACGAGGCGGTGCGCATCGAACCCGGCAATCTGCGTCCCGACGGTTTCGTGACGGCGGCGCTGCTCGCGGCCGCGATCGCTCCCCTGCAGCACGACCTGGTGCTGTCCGGCGTGCAGTCGGACGACCTCAACCAGGGCGTCGTCGGCGGTCTGCTCGCCGAGCGCCTCGGCCTGCCGCACGCCTCGGTGGTCGACAGTCTCACCGTGGGAGACACCGGCGCCGATCTTCGCATCGAGCTGGAGGGCGGCCAGGAGGAAGTCTGCCGCGTGCCGCTCCCCGCGCTCCTCTCCATACAGACGGGCATCAACGAGCCCCGCTACGTGTCGATCATGGGCATCCGCAAAGCCGCCAAGAAGGAGATCAGGGTGATCGAAGCCGGGTCCCTGGGTCTGGCGCCAGCCGAACTCGAACCGGCGCTGATCGTGGAGGGACTCTACCTGCCTCCCGAGGCCGAAGGGGCGGCCATGCTGCAAGGCGATCCGGCGGCCCTGGCCGAGCAGATCGTGCGCATCATGCGCGAGAAGGGGGTGTGCAATGCCTGAGATCCTCGTGGTGGCCGAGCATCGTGAAGGTGAGTTGCGCGAGGTAACCCTGCAGATGCTGGGCAAGGCCGCGGAGCTCTGCGCGAGCCACGGCCTCGAGCTGTGCAGCGTCATCATCGGTGACGACGTGCGCAAGCAGGCCGGCGAACTGGCAGCGTACTGCGATCGGGTCATCGCTTACAGCGATCCGCGCCTGGCGCACTTCAGCGCACGGGAGCACGCCTCTATACTCGCGGGCCTCCTCGGCGAGCGCACACCGCTCCTCACCCTGATGGGGCACAGCCCATGGTCTCTGGACCTGGCTCCCGCGCTGGCCGCCAAGACCGGCTTCCCGCTCGCCACCGACTGCGTCGACCTTCTGATCGAAGAGGGGAGGCCCAAAGCCGTCCGGCAGATCTACAGCGGCAAGCTGTTCTGCCGGGTGGCCATGAAGCAGGCGGCCGGCTACCTGGTGACGGTGCGCGCGGGCTCGTTCGCCGCGGCCGTGCCCTCGGCCCGGCAGGCTGAGATCACCTGGGCGCCCGTGCCGCCCGCCCCGGCGCTGCCGCTCGACCGGGAGTTCGTCGCCTACGAAGATGCCGGCTCCGGCGAGGTCGACATCTGCCAGGCAGACCTGCTGGTCTCGGTCGGCCGGGGTATCGGCGACGAGGAGAACATCGAGCCGGCCCGCCAATTGGCCGCGCTCATGGGCGGCGTGCTCTCCTGCTCACGCCCGGTGGTCGACAAGAAATGGCTGCCCAAGTACCACCAAGTGGGCACGTCGGGCAAGACGGTGCGGCCGAGGGTCTACCTGGCCCTGGGCATCAGCGGCGCCTTCCAGCACGTGGCCGGCATGAGCGGGTCCGACACCATCATCGCCGTGAACCGCGACAAGAAAGCGCCGATTTTCCGGGTGGCCGACTACGGCGTGGTGGCCGATGCCCTCGCGGTGATCACCGCCCTCAAGGCCCGGCTCTCCGCCGAGCGCGCTTCCTGAGGCCCGTGATGCGGCTACTCCTCGTCACAGGATTCCTCGGGTCGGGCAAGACCACCCTGATCCTCTCGCTGGCCCGGACGGCGACCGAAGCCGGACAGCGCGTCGCGGTGGTGGTCAACGAGGTCGGCGAGGTCGGCATCGACGGGAGCGTGTTCCGCCTGGGCGACCTCGAAGTCACCGAGATCACGGCCGGGTGCATCTGCTGCCAGATCGGCGTCGACCTGGTGCTCACGCTCCGCGCACTGGCGGAGGGGTTCCGGCCGCACCTTGTCATCGTCGAAGCCTCAGGTATCGCAACTCCCGCCGGGGTCCTCGAGACGCTCGACCGCTATCCCGTGGAGGCGGTCACCGCGACCCTCACCCTCACCGTCGTCGACGCCACCCGGTTCGAAGCCCTGCACGAGGTGCTTACGCCTTTGATCGAGGCCCAGATCGCGGGAGCGGACGTCATTGCCGTCACGAAGCACGACCAGGCGGCTCCGGCCGAGGTCGAGACAGCGGTCAGGCTCGTCGGCGCACTCGCTCCCGGCGTGCCGGTGCACGTGGTCGACGCTACCGCTGCCGGGAGTCTGAGCGAGTTGACAAGCGCCCTGATCGGCGACGCCCCGGGGAAGGCTCCGGCAACGGGGCGGACCCAATGAGCGACGGTCATCAGCACACGCCGCCGCCGTCGGCGGCCGGGTTCCTCGAGCCCTTTGGCATGCGGGTGACGCTCGGTCCCGCGCCGGGCGGCTTCGGAACCGAGGACTTCCTCACCGGACTGCTCCAGGATCTGGCGGCTGCCTGCGAGGCCGCGGGCGCCACGGTCATCGGCCACCTCAAGTGCTTCCTCTCCAGCGGCGAGGCCGGCGTGCACTGCAACCTGACCTCGACGCGGCTCGGCGCCCGCTGCGGTGGGGCCTCGGGGGCGGTACCGCTCGACAGGCCTGTCGAGCTCGATCTGGCCGTGCTCGTCTACGGTCTGCCCGCCGCCACCATCGCGACGCTCGCGGCCGGCGTGCTCGATTCGCGCCTCTTCCCGCTGGGCATTGCCTGGCGCCAGGTCTGATCCCGCGCCTCGGGCGGTCCGCGCTGGCCGTTCGGCGGACGCCGCATCTTGACGACACCAGTCACAATCTGCAAGAATGGTCCAGTCGAGCGAGCGCTCCATCTACCTAATGGTGATTAGCCTGGCGGCGACCGCGACACGTGAGGCAAAGCGCTCCGCGGAGGGCGCGCCCCACATTCGAGGAGACGGTGCACTATGCGACTCATAACGACGGACTAACACTGGAATAGTTATCTGGTAATGTGTCGTCGAAAGAGGGATCCAAACGGGAGTTCTCGGTAGCAGCGTTTTTCGTTTTGGCCCGAAGTGCAGGTATTAGTTCGTTTTGGTATAGGGGATATACCACTGGTACAAAGTCCTTCAAGCTGCTATCTTGAGGGGCTGCAGTGTCCTACGGCGCAGGGGGAGGCTGCCTTCAACGTAGGGCAAAGGCTAGCGAGTGAGTGACCGGCTGAAGGTGTCCAAGGGGAGATGCTTCGGCCACAATCGGCAAAGGGGGCCTTTGTTGATCAGCGTTGCATCAGCCGCTCCAGCGGCGCGTCCAGAGCATGCCCGGCTTCGGGCTTGTTGCTTGGGAGGGCCTAATGGATAAGTGGCTCCAGCTCCTCGTCACGGGCATCATCATGGGCTCGGTCTATGCCCTAATCGCCCTGGGGTTTGTGACGATCTACCGCTCCTCCCGCATCGTCAACATGGCGCAGGGCAGCTTCGTCATGTTCGGGGCCCTCTTCTGCTTCAGCATGTTCATGGAACTCGGCCTGCCCTACTGGCTGTCGGGCATCATCGGGGTTGCCCTGGTGGTGGCCCTGGCCGTCGTGATGTACGCGGTCGTGCTGAAGCCGGTGCTCAAGATCTCGCTCGTGTCGATGATCCTCTGCACCGTGGCTCTCAGCCTTCTGTTCGAGAACCTCGCCCTCGTCAAATACGGCGGTTACACCAAGCAGATCCCCGGCTTCACGGGTGACGGCGCCTTCGACGTGGGCGGCATCAAGGTCTTCTGGCAGGGTCTCTGGATGGTCGGCATCATGGTCGTCATCCTCGTGATCCTGTATTTCCTCAACAACCACACGCTCATGGGCAAGCGCATGACCGCTACCGCGACCAACCCCGTGGCCGCGAGCCTGGTGGGCATCAACGTCAACCGCATGATCATGATCGCCTTCGGCATGAGCGCCATTATCGGCGCCATCGGCGGCATCGCCATCAGCCAGTACGTGGGCGGCATCAACTACGCGGCAGGCGGCCTCTACGGCAGCATGGGCTTCATCGCGGCCGTGCTCGGCGGTTGGGGTTCGAGCACCGGCGCGGTCGTGGGCAGTCTCGCGCTGGGCATCGCACAGTCCTTGGCTACCGGCGTGGTGCCGGCGGGCTACAAGAACGTGGTGGCCTTCGTCATCCTCCTGATCGTCCTGTACTTCAGGCCGCAGGGGCTCTTGGGCACCAAAGTCCCGGAGGGTGAGGTCTGATGGCAGCCAAAGTCAAACCCGAAGCGAGCGCAGTCGAGACCAAAGGCCTGACGCAGACGTCTTCCGGCGCGTTCGGCCGCTGGTTCAGCGGCCAGAGAGCCGGCTGGACCATGGGCACGTACGCCAAGCTGACCGTCGTCGTGTTGCTGCTCATCTGGCCGATCTTCTACGTGCTCGGCTCCGACAGTAACTACGCCCTCAACGTCATGACCCAGGCGGGTCTCTACGCGATCATCACGCTGAGCGTGGGTCTGGTCCTCGGCCAAGCCGGGCAGCTCTCGTTCGGCCACTCTGCCTTCTACGGCATCGGCGCATACGCCTGCGGTCTGACGGTGCTCCATTCCAACACCCCGACCCTGGTCGCCTGGATCGCGGGCGGCATCGCCGCCGGCATCGTGGCCATCATCGTCGGGCGGCCGGTGCTCAAGCTCAAGTACTTCTATCTCGCCTTGGCCACCATGGGTCTGGGCCAGATCTTCCTTGCCATCATCCAGGAATGGAAGTGGGGCGGCGCGACCAACGGCTTCGGTCCGGTGCGGGCGCTCAACATCTTCGGTTTCGAGTTCAACGACCAGGTGAAGCGCTACTACATGGTGTGGGTGGTCTGCCTGGTCATCCTGCTGTTCCTTTCGCGCCTGCTCAAGTATCGCGTGGGCAGGGCCCTTCGCGCGCTCTCGGTCAGCGAGATCGCCTCGTCCACCCTCGGGGTGCGCAACGCCAACTGGAAACTCATGGCGTTTGTCTTCAACGCCGTCTTCTGTGGCTTGGCCGGCGGACTTTTCGCGTTCGTCTACACCGCCGTCGACCCGCACACCTTCTCGTTCGCTGCCTCGGTTCTGCCAATCGTCATGATGCTCATCGGTGGCGACAGGGTGATCTGGGGCGGCATCCTCGGCGCCGTAATCCTCACCTGGGTGTTCAACGCCTTCTCGGGCTCCATGCTCCAATACAACGGCACCATGTACTCCGTGGTGATGATCCTGCTCTTGCTGTTCCTCCCAGCCGGCATCCTCGGTCTGCGGCCGAAGATGGCCCGCAGGCTCTGGGCGAAGATCAAGGGTGAGTCGCTCGAAGAGACGTCCGTGGCGGCCACCGTCGCCTGCGCCGGCGCGGTCGAGGCTGAGAAGGACGTCGCCCGTTGCGACACGCAGATGGCCCTTCCGACCCCCGAGTCCATGGCCGCCGCTTCGTCGGCCGTCACCGCGTCCGCTTCGGCTCCCGCCCGCAAGGGCGCCGCCGAGGTCGTTCCTCCGCCTGAGGTGCCGAGCCGCTGGGGCTGGACCTGGCTGATTCCGCTCGCCCTCGTTCTCGTTGCCTTCTTCGTGATGAACTGGTTGCCGTTCCTGTCTGCCGGCGGCACCGAAGCCAAGGTCATTCGCGCGACCACCCGGGCCTATACTAAGGCGGTCGGCGGCGGTCTGTTCGCCCTCTCCCTCGGTCTGCCCATGGTCATCGCCATGGCCCTCTATCTCGTCCGCTGGCGCTGGACGACCGTGGTATCGGCCGTCATCGCCCTCGCCACCGGCATCTTCTCGGTGTTCGTCATGCTCGACCCGGTCGGCCTCGTCGGCATCGACGGCGAGCTCAAGGTCGGATCGGGCCTGATAGTGGGCGCCATTCTTTTGTTCGCCGCGTTCGCGCTCAGCATCGTCCCGTTCCTGGTCCAGACTGGTGAGCAGCATAGGCTCGCAACGGCGATGGCCGGAGCAATCGACGGGGATGATCTGCTGAGCAGTGAGCTCGCCGCCCAGAAGTCCGGCCACGCGGCCGGGCCGCTGCTTCGCATCGAGAACGTGTCGGTGCATTTCGGCGGCCTGAAGGCCGTCAGCGAAGTGTCGTTCGAAGTAGAGGACGGCAGCATCACCGCCCTCATCGGCCCCAACGGCGCCGGCAAGACCACGCTCTTCAATGCGGTCAGCCGTTTGCAGACGACCGCCGGAGGCCGCATCTTTTTCGGCGACAAGGACCTCTCCAAGCTCGACGCTGCCTCCGCGGCACGCCTTGGCATGGCGCGCACCTTCCAGAACCTGCGCATCTTCGTCAACATGAGCGTGATCGACAACGTTCTGGTGGGCTGCCACCGGCACGAGAGCTCCGGCTTCTTCTCTGGCGGTCTTGGCTTCCCGGCCCAGAGGCGCGAGGAGAAGCGCTCCCGCGCCCGGGCGATGGATGCCCTCAGGCTGGTTGGGCTCGACCATGTCGCCGACCTCCCCGCCTCGAGCCTGCCGTACGGCCAGCAACGCCTGGTCGAGATCGCGCGTGCGCTGTCGTCGGAGCCTCGTCTTCTGCTACTCGACGAACCGGCTGCCGGTACCAACCAGAGCGAGCGCGACGACCTGGTGAAGCGTATCGCGACCATCCGCAAGGCGGGCATNACCGTCCTCATCGTCGAGCACGATATCGACTTGGTCATGGACATCTCCGACCAGGTGAACGTTCTCGACTACGGCAAGCTCATCGCGTCGGGCACTCCCGACGTCATACAGAAGGACCAGAAGGTCATCACCGCCTACCTGGGTGTCGATCGAGGCGAGAGGGACTTGTGCGCCAGCCGCGACCTCGTCGACGGCGACGACTGCCCTGTGCCCGAGGACCTGCTGGTCGTCGAGAACCTGGTCACCTCGTACGGCTCCATCGAGGCGCTGCACGGTGTCTCTCTCAAGGTGCCCAAGGGCTTCGTGGTGACTGTGCTCGGGGCCAACGGCGCCGGCAAGAGCACTCTTCTGCACACCGTGTCGGGCATCGTGAAGCCGAGTAGCGGCAGCATCCACTATCAGGGCGTCGACATCACGCGCATGGCGCCCGAGAAGATCGTGGCCCGCAACCTCTGCCAGGTGCCCGAGGGCCGGCAGCTGTTCCCGAGCCTCACGGTCGAGGACAACCTCGTGGTAGGCGCCACCGGTCGCAAGGACAAGTCCGGCTTGGCCGACGATATCGCCTTCATCTACGAGCTGTTCCCGATCCTTGGGGAACGGCGCAAGCAGGAGGCGGGCACCCTCTCGGGCGGCGAGCAGCAGATGCTGGCCATCGGCCGGGCGCTTACCGGCAAGCCCACTCTGCTGTTGCTTGACGAGCCCTCCATGGGTCTCGCTCCTCTTGCCGTGGAGCGCATCTTCGAGGCCCTGGCCAAGCTGAATCAGGCCGGTCTCACCATGCTGATGGTCGAGCAGAACGCCGAGATGGCGCTCTCTCTCGCTCACATGGCCGTGGTGCTGACCACGGGCAACGTGGTCCTCGAAGGCACCGCCACCACGCTGCGGCAAGACGAGCGAGTCAAGGCCAGCTACCTGGGCGGCTCGGACTGAGAGTGAAAGGGTCAGTTGTAGCACCATTGAGCGTAAGCGCTCGATTGTTGGTATAGTCCAGTTTCAGGCCTGAGCCCGAGCGCCGTCTTTGGCCGTGCCTGTGAGTGGGAAAGGGAAAACGCGTAGCAAAGGAGTGGGACGAATGAGTAGAGGAAAATGGGTCATCCTCGGTCTGATCGTCGTGCTTGCTCTCGGCCTCCTGGCCGCGGGTTGCGGCACGAAGACCGACGAATCGAGCACCACGACCGCTGGACCGACCACGACCGCGGCGGTGACCACCACCGCCCCGGCCAGCACCGACACGACTGCCCCTGCGAGCACCGACACTACCGTGGCGCAGCCGACCGGCCCGGTCAAGATCGGCATCGCAATCTCGCTGACGGGCGACTCCGCCGCCCCGTGCGAGCAGATCAAGCAGGGCTTCGAGACTGAAGCCAAGTACATCAACGCCAACGGTGGCATCAATGGCCGTCAGGTCGAGCTGACCTTCGTCGACGACCAGTCCAAGATGGACACCGCTCAGGCCGCCATCCAGTCGCTCATCGACCAGAAGGTCGACTGCATCATCGGCCCGTTCCCGCAGTGGACTCAGCCCCCGGCACGTCAACTGACTGAAGCCGCCGGCGTCTTCCACGTCGCCTTCGGTCCGCCGACCGTTGACGACCTGCTCGCCGATCAGACGGCTCTGACCTACTCGTTCGCGCCGGCCACCGGTGCTGACGGCTGCGCCGATGCATACGTCAAGGAAATGGTCGCCGACGGCAAGAAGAACGTCCTTGCCATCGCCGACCAGATGGTTATCAGCCAGGAAGAGATCAAGCTGACTGCCGCCGTCCTCCCGACCAAGGGCATCAACATCACCGTCATGAGCGACTCCTGGGGCCTGGGCGAGACTGACCTCACCCCGATCTCCAACAAGATCGCTCAGAAGGCCAAAGAAGTGAACCCGGACGCCATCCTTCTGGGTAGCAACCCGGTGCACGTGAACGTCATCACCAAGAACCTCCGCGCTCTTGGCGTGACCGCCCCCATCTACAACCAGGGCTCCGGCGCGCATCCGCTCGTCCTGCTGGCCCCGGCCGGTAACGACCCGGCCAACGTTGCCGGCGACTTCTGCTTCGGCCCGGCCATTGTCGATCCGACCCAGGTGCCCGATAGCTACTCGGCCAAGGCCGATCTCGTAGCGTTCGTCGCCCGCTGGAAGGCCGACAATCCCAACCAGCCGTTCGCCAGTCTCTTCCTCGGCTTCGCCTATGACACCATCCACCTCGCCGAGCAGGCTATCGCCACCGCCGCGACTCCGGATGCCGATGGCTACGCCGCCGCCATGGAGAAGATCGACTGGGTCGGCGCCCAGGGCGAGTACAAGTTCTCCGATGCCGACCACGTGGGTGGCCACGGTGGCTTCTACCAGTGGCAGTACACGAAGGAAGGCGCCTTCAAGTTCGTGCGTGACCTGAACGCCGAGCAGCCTCTCGATCCGGCCATCCAGCCGGCCCTCGAGGCCATGAAGTAAATCCCGAACAGGGACTTTGGGGCGGCTCGCGGCATACCCGCGAGCCGCCCCTTTTTTGTGCCCCGCCTGGATGTGAAGAACCGCTTCGCTGGGAAGCCTCCCCGCGCTCATGCCCTGCAACGCGCGCATACTACCTACCAATCGGTAGTCCTGGGTATTCCCCAGAGTCCGCTAATGGGTTACTATCCTCTCACCACAACGCGTCGTCACAGCGACTTCGACCGCGATGGCAATACACGCCTGCGTGTTGCAGGTGGAGAAATAGGAGGGCGAAAACAATGAAGAAGTGGAACATGGTGATCGACGTCGCCCGCTGCCACGACTGCAACGACTGCTTC
>JGI20214J51088_10002243_pt1 | contig 12937 bp, 25 predicted proteins | sample WetSurMetagenome_FD_51088 | JGI IMG/M metagenome (IMG submission 51088)
AGATTTTTGAGCATTATTTAACACAAAAACCCCGCACATTTTTATACAAAAACATGCGGGGTAAAACAATTAAATTATGTAAAAATTACGTCTAAGTTTTCACAAATATAGACGTCAAAAACGATGAAAAATATTAACCCGTAATTTCTTTATTTTTAAGATTAATTGCATCAATAAATTCCAATACACTAATTAATATCTTTATACTTCGATCTGTTATTTCGGTAGCTTGGTTAGACAGGTCAGGAAATTGACCTTTCATAAAATAAATTAATTGAATAGTTTCATCTTGTGAAAGGTCTTTTATTTCATCAATAATATTTTGAGTATTATTAATTACAGAAGGCACAGTTCGCAATTCATAAAGGATGCCCAATGCTTCAATTACTGAAATTTTTCTGTCTTTCAGATCATCAATGATTTTAACTGTTAAAGTACAGATTAATTTCAACAGAGTTTTAATGTTTTCAATTCCAAATTTTTCCATAATTTTAAATATTTAAAGTTAATAATTAGTTATCCAATTGAACCCAAACAGTACCATTATAAAAATATAAATGATGGTCTGTTGAATTTGAATAAATCTGACCCTCTTCCGGGGTTGCGGGTGCTGAACCAGGTGTTAATTTTAAAACAGAATTTATGCTTACAATTCCTAATGAGAAATCGCCTCCGATAAGTGGCGAGGTTGATGTTGTGTTTGATATATACAATTTATTAGAACCTGTTTCAAAATATCCTGCACTATTACCAATGAAAACATTGCCACTACCTAAAGCATTATAGCCAGACCTATAACCAATACTTATATTTGAACTACCTGTTATATTTTTATTTAATGAAAATGAACCTATTCCTATATTTTGACCTCCTGATGTATTGGTGGTAAGCGCAGCAAGTCCTATACCCACATTATATGAACCGCCATTGTTATTATACAGTGCATCCATACCACAAGCAAAATTATGATGACCGGCTATATTAGCATACAACGTTCTATAACCTATCGCACAATTACCGTCTGACGAAGATAAACTATTATATAAAGCGTTATAACCAATAGCTACACTTGTTCCGGCATATTGTACAAATGATTTAAAATATACTTTGTTAAAGTACCCATTAATTTGAGCGTTACATTTTGGTATAAAAAAACCAATCGAAAGCCCAAAAATAAACGTTAAAACAATTAGAAATTTTTTCATAATTTTTATCTATAAGTACATTTTATAATATAAGAGTAATTTATTTTTAAATTAGCAGGGAAAACGGCACTACCAAGCCAAAATCTACATTTAATTATAATTTTATTGTGATTAACAAAAGAAAAATATTGTTTATTTATTTCTATACCACTGCTAAAATAGCTGGTGTAACCAGTTATAACAAAATAAGAATAATAACATAGAGGTGTTACACCATAAGCTGTACTTAACGAATCACTAAGCATTATATAAGAAGCTGTAGTAACTGTTAGATTGTTAGTTGTTGTAATTACTTTAAATGTAGGATAAAATTTTTCAATAGTCAAATATTGAATATTAGAAGGAATTAAAAAAGTGTCTATTAAATCTCTGTAAGCTAATCCTGTTGTTAAACTAGCCGTATCAGAAAAATAAATTGTAGTACCTAATGTAGACTGTCCGCTACATCTATAAAACAAAGACGATACAAACAAAAATATTATAATAAATTTTTTCATAATTACCTTCCTTTCTTTTTAGCTTTTACAAGCGTTCCCGATTTAGTATAATGGAACCCTTTTTTCAACTTACCTTTTTTGGTAAGACCTTTTTTCTTAGACACCTTTTTTCTTTTACTCATTATTTTAATTTTTTACGTGTTTTTAATTCGTTTTTTATTTGAATGAACAAATGTACTAATGTAGCAATCCCAACCGTTATAGATACGGTAATCTTAACACCTTCACCAACATGATTAAGAGTATCAATAACATTAATTCCTGCTATAGAACCTGTACCAATAAATGTAGGCATATAATTTTGAATAAATCTAAACATACTCGTTAGTTATTGAAGGTTTAAAATTTACTAATTTATTATTGTATTCATTCTGTTTTGTAGCATCTGTAGAAAACCATCTACCCGCATTGTTATTATGAATTTTTAAAAACTCACATAATGTTAATACAGAATCTTCAACATCGGCAAATTTAACAAAATATTTGGTTTTTCCTGTACCATTTTCAATAAAAGGTACAGTACCTACAGGGGCGTACTGAGGATTATTTGACCATATCAAGGTATGCAACGATTTCCACCCGTAAGGGTAGTTAGTTGAAAAACTTTCCATACCCGGTGAATACGTTCCTTTAAATTGTCCTGATTTAAAATTATTTGTTTCAATTCTAAATATTTTTTCACAATTTTCAACAATCGAACGTGGGTACAATTTCAAAGCTTTTCTAATAGCAATTTTAAACGCTGAAAGTGGTTTCATTTTAANATAAATAAAAAAAGTTAATCCTGCTAAAAGTAAAATTACAATCAATATTTTTAATTTTTTTTCNTTCATAAATTACTGATTATAATATGCAGGTTTTGATTTTATAATGTCATAAATTGTTTGCAGTTCTCCCTTATTCAATCTATTTATCAAATCGCCTGCCAAATCTGATTTATGATTTGCCTTGTAAAAGAAAGATAATTGAGATACATTAATCTGGTTTGGTAACGACCTAAAAACAGAATATATTGCTTCTTCATTATCATATTCTAAAATTCCCTGTCCCAAGTTAGAGTAAATCTGATTTGCATACCCTCTGGCGGTGTTAGTACCGAGTAACAAAGCTGCCACAGAAGGTTTAGCTTTTGAATCTTTAGACCATGTTGTAGGGTCAAATATTTTTGAAGTGTTAAGCGTAGTTTTAATCTGTGATTTTTCTGCTTTTTGAGTTGCTTCTTTTATTTTTGTTTTTGATTCAATTTCGGCTTTTTCTTTAGCGGCNTTACGTTCAGAACCTGTACGAAANAAACCAAACCTNTTNGCCAATGTAACAGCCAAATAAATTATAATTACAATGACAATTAAAAACAAAATTGTTTTCATTTGACCCCCGCTAACCTCTGGTATTTTTTTAGTGTCCATCTTACGGATTTATTAATTTATTTACAATAAATTTTTTACGTTCATATTGCATACTTGAAAGGCTTGTAATAGGGGCTTTTCCTATTTGTGAAGGGTTATAACCTTTAACAAGCATTTTATTTTTTGCATACAAATCAGCGAACTTTTCAGTAGTATATTTTGCGTGTCCATATTCATGATACAATATAAAGAATAATTCAGGTAATGTTTTTTCTTTTAATTCATTATCAAATATTATTCTTTTTTCTAACCATTTTATTGTACATTTATTAGGATTGTAATCAAATTCAATTGTAAAATCAGAAGGTGAATTGAATTTCCTTTCTGCAAAAGGTAATACTGATAATTCATAGTTTACAGGACGTTTCAAAGGTTTAAAATTTCCTTCGTCAATTAAATAAGTCCCTTGAGGTAAATTAAACACTTTAACAGGNCGTAACCCCACAGTTGAGTAAAACATTTTACCCCTGAAATCCCTTATNATTATAGGNTTTTTNAAAGTAAGATTTTTAAATCCTGTTTTTTTGTTCAAAATAAGTTGTTTCATCTTATTTTTTTAGATGAGTTTTCATATAAATTGNAATACCTACAATTAATACAACAACCCCAACAACAATAAGTTGAGTTTTTCTATCAAATAAAAGTTTTTCGCCTACTGTTTGCGCTGCTTTTTCTTTGACACCTGTTTTTATTTCGTCGGTTGCTTTTTCAATAACCTTGTCAGTTGCTTCAATGACTGCTTCTTCTGTTTTACTAACAGTTTGCCCGCTTTCTTTTTTCTTCTTGGCATTTTTAATAAATTCAATTATTCCTTTAACAAGGCCGCTAACAATTCCCTCAACAATATTATCCTCAAAATTTGAAAGACCGTACTGCATTAAACTGTCTAAACCTTCAATATTATCATATGAATCGAATCCATTAGCTTTACTATGTTTTTGAACAACATTTTTATAAAAAGCCTCTGCAATTCCAAGCGGGGTTTTTTTGAAAGAGACTTTTTTCTTTTTAAGCTCTTTAGTCATTAAAGGCATAAGAGGTAACAAAGGTGCAAGCATTGTAGTAGCTGTTACTTCTGAGATAACCTTACCTACTTTTTGAGCTGCTTTTTTAACCTCTTTTCTTCCTGCTTTTGAACCTAATTTTGAAACACCGCCAGTAGCAACAGCTAATACCTTTGACTTTGCCGCTTTCCGTAAAAATTTACCTACTTTTGTAACATGATCTACACCATAATTATTAACATATGTTTCAAAATTTTCTTCAATATCGGTTAACATTTCCTCGGCTTGTTCAGGTTCTACTGCTATTTCTTCCGGGGTTTCATCTTCTTCATTTCCTAAAGGTAAATCGTTTTCAATTTCTTCGGGCGTACTCTCATCTTCTGGCACATAAGGGGATGAAACACTAACAGAGGTCTCAGGTTGAATATCTTCAACCGGTTGCGTTGAAGTTTCACTTATTTCTTCTTCAACAATAGGAACTACCTTTTTCACTATTTGCGTGTAAGGTTTACCGATAACAGGTTTGGTAGTTTTTTTCTTACGTTTTAAAACCGCTGAAATACCTCCGGTAGCAAAACCACGTGCTATCCTTCCCGATTTTCCTTTACGTGTAAGTTCAGAACCACCGCCGGTTACTATGCCTTTGATAAGACGTTTTCCAAAGCCTTTTTTTCCAGAGGATTTTCGGGCGGCTTTTTTAACTTTGCGTGCTTCTTTTTTTGCCTTACGTTTTTTTGAAACATGGTTCTCAACCGCTTCTAAATCTGATTCAGAAATAATTCGGTTAAAGGTGCGGGGATTTACTTCTATTGATTCCATATATTTTAATTATAAAATTACTTTAAATTCAAATGATAATTTGTCAGACAAATAGTCGATATATGAGTACAAACCAAAGTTAGGGTTTAATGTCGGTTTTATTTTTAGTTCAATAAAATTTTGGTTTGATGCATAGTCAATTGACTTAAATTCTAATGGATTGTACACATCTGATTTATGGATTCCTATTTCATTAATAGTTACAACATAAATAGGTTCATTAAAATTTAAAACGTTGTTTGAAAAATACAAAACCCTGTCAATTTTTATAGGGTTTTTTAATGTATTTAATATTATCGACGCTATTGATTGAAACGGACAAGATAAAACAACGAATATTAAAACTGTTGGTGTGCTTATACTGTCAGCGTAAAGATGTACAATATCCCCCGGTTTAATAAAGTTTTTTACATCGTTTGCCGGGTTAAATTCAAACCAGTTAAAGAATGAACCTTGAATATAAGTGTACAAATAAAATGTGTTAGCTTTAGGTGGAGCAACGTACTGACCAATCTTGTAAGAACCTTTTAAATCATACTCATTAAATAAATAAAAAGGAAACGAAGTTTTTAAAGCGTTCACAACCGTTGTTTTATCAATAATAGTACCGTTTACGTCAGTATAAAATTTATTAATTTCTAATGAAAACTGGTCTGTTTTTGAAATAGGTTTCTTCAATTCCTTGGCGAGATACATTGTATTATTCATAGTAAGATTTTTATATTAAAAAGGGGTTAGGAATTTTTAAAAACCTAACCCCTTTATTATAGTAAGTCGAAATATACTTAAGCTGTCATTTTTTTGACGCTCCATACAAAGATTGACCACGATAACTCTATAGCATCGTAGTTTGTGTACATGCCTAAAGCACTTTCCTTGTCAAATCCTTTTTTCAAAGGAATGTCAATAATACCGGATTGTTGCTGTTCGGGCTTTTTCGAGCTGTTTGGACTAAGGTAATCCGTAGTCCCCCGTCCAAAGAGTGATTGACGGAATATTCCAATTTGGTTAGAATATTGAGCTATCAATGTAACGTCAGGTATTACGTACCTTACCATGTTGAGTACAAACCGGTCACTGGAGAGGCTTTCGAGCAATGTACCATATGCAACTTGCGTGCAACGTACAATCACAAGTGCGAGTGAAGTAGTACCTGCTCCAGGTAATGCAGAGGTAAAAGGAAAAACCATATCCCCTTGTATCAATTGAGCTAACACGGTTACATCCATCGCCGGTGTAACTTCGCTTGTGCCAGCACCGTAAATGAAAGGTTTTCCGGCAACCCAATTGGAATTTACAGGGTATATTTTTTTAAGATTTGCGTACCCAGCTTTAAAGTCAGATTGACCAAACAGGAAAACGGGTAACGAGTTTTTCAGACCTGCATTGATAGCGGAAGCGGCTACGGCTGTATAAACACCTGTTGCTGTTACGACGGTAAAATATTTTTTAAATACCGACACGTCAAATTGTGCAGAATATGAGGGGTTTCCTTTTGATTTTCCTACAGACGTTTTTGTCTGTGATGTAGTTATCACAGGTCTGTCGGCTTCGTCTTCAAAGTAAGATTCAAATGAATCTACATTTGAGTTTAATTTTTGCAAAAGTTGCATTTCAGAATCTGTCATACGAATGAGTTTTTAAGTTTATAATAAATGTTAAATTTTACTCTTCGTAAGCTTCTTCGTAAGAAGATTTAACGACAAGTTTCTTAACGAAAAGGTCATACACTGCGAGAGCAACAAGTACGGCTAAGGCTGTTATAGCAAATGATTTCATAATTATTCGATTTAGTTAATAATATTTGTGATAATAAAAGCGAAATTTAAATATTAAATTAACATAAAACAAGTATAATTAATAAATTTTTAATGTCTCAAAATAATGAAGGTCTTTATTATCTTTTACACGTAACATAATTTCTTCTATACGCTCGTCTTTTAGCTCTTTTGCACTTAAGCCGGGAGGGTCATTTGTTTTGAATATAAAAATGTAATTGCACTTATCGTAAATGTACGTAGGTATTGAACGTAAAGAATGATAAATAAAATAGATGGTATTATTTTTATGTTTACGAAAAACCAGCAATTTATTTACCTCGTCGTTAAATGATCTATTATTTAAAAAGGCTGTTGCCTCCTCAAACACAATAACTGCATTATTTAGTCTATTAGCTTTTTGCGTAAATTCGTCAAAATCAATAAATGGAAAAGGAAAATAATTTTCATACTCTTTATTATAATCGAATATAAACAGGGAAGCCTTATTTCTCACTTTGCTTAACAGTTTTTTCACCTGATAAGACTTCCCAGAATGATTAATACCTACGAGAATTATTGCAGCACTTTTTACCATTTAATCTTTATTAATAAGCATCATGTAATTTACGCCGTAAATTCCTACCAAAGCCATAATAAACAATGTCATAGGATCAGCATGTAATTTGATTTGTTTAGCAGCCTCATCTGCTAACGGTTTAATCTCTTCCAATTGATCTTTATTTAAAGCTAATTGTGAAGATTTAATTTTATTTTTCTTGTTAAACTGATTATGGATAAACGCAGTTAAACCGGGAATAATGAGATTAATTAGAAGCATGAATAAAGAACCAGTAATTAATGAGCTTTCATTTATTACGTTGTTTTGTTCTTTTACCTCTGTTTTTTTAGGTCTGCCACGACCTTTTTTTTCTTCTTTTATTGGCTCGTCTGTTACGGTGGCTTGTTCTTTATAATCTGACATTAATTTACTTATTTCTGACAACGAATTGTCAGGAATATTTTCAGGCATGTTTGTTGATTGTTCAACAGGTTCAAATGCCTGTTCAGTCATTTCCGGCGTTTTTTTCGACTTTTCCATTTGCATAGTGATTAATGATTAAAATTATTGCTATTGCTGCTGCTGCAATGCCTATCCAGAGCCAAAGATTTGGCTCGTCTTTTTCAGGCTCTTTTTCCTTTGGTTTTTCAGGCTCTTTTTCCTTTGGTTTTTCAGGCTCTTTTTCCTTTGGTTTTTCAGGCTCTTTTTCCTTTGGTTTTTCAGGCTCTTTTTCGTTGTCTTTGTTCATTTGGTCAATAATCTGATCTGAATGACTTTCTTTAGGTTTCGGCTCAAACTCAGGTATTTTTTCAAAGCCATTATGCCTAACAGCCCACCTATACAAAGTCATTGTATTTTGTGAACCGTCNTAATCAATTTCTTTTTGTGTAAAGAAATCAATTAAATTATTGCGTAATTCTTGTTTTGTCATAGTATTATTTATTTAGTTTAAAAAACTTTTTTTCGTTTAATTCAGTATAAAAAACTTTAATGTCATATTTACCGTTTTTTACGTCAAAAGTAATAAAATCTAATATTTGATTTTTACTTAATTCTTTTTTAACTTGGTTATTTATGATTGACATTATTTGTTGACTTTTATAATAAAATTCCGTAATAGTTCGATTTTTATATTTAATATTTAACGGAATAATAAACTTTAGAACAGGGTCATTTGATTTATGAATAATTGAAAAATCCGTAATTTCTTCTTTTAATTGTTTTTCAATACCTCTCTTTAACATGTCAATTGCTAAATTAGGATTTATAAAAGACGTAATATTGAACATAATTTCTAATTTATGTAAATATTAAATATATATTCTCTGTCATAATCAGAATTTAATTGGCTCTGTATATCCATTACGCTTAACGATTCTTTTGTCGTATTTTCCGGTAATTGTTTTTTTACGTTTTGTCCAAACACCAATTTCTTTGTTTTGCCGTATCCCTTCTTTGGTGCGAACCATCGCATTATAATTGTATGAACCTTTTTTAAATTTAGCATTTTTTGGGATGCCTTTAATTTTTTTATTTATTTTTCCTTCGTAAATATAGGAATAATTTTTTAAACCTGAAATTTCAATTACGGATTTTTCTTCTTTTTTAAATTGACCTAATAATTTTGATGATTTAATTTTCGGGTCACGCTCAAAAAAAATACTGTCCGTATCACAATATAACGGATCAAAATTTCGATATTTTAATAATAATCCCATTAATTGAACTCGTGAAAAAGATGTAATATAAGACGAAAATAAAGGTATTGTATTATACATATATTTATTTCCAGACTTTATAATTTGAATAAAACAATCGTTACGCTTTTCGTTGAATAATTGAATCTTTATTATTTGTTTTTTATCCTGAAATTCCTTAATTATTGCGTAATCTTTTTCCATGTCTTTTATATAAATAAATTCGCTATCTATTTTTTGTGCAAATTTACCGTATAAAGAATTACCAAATTTTTTGTATAAATAAGCGTGAAATTCGTTGCCCGTTTCAAATCTTTTTTTATATAGGTCTGTTGCGTATGTCGCAAACGGACTTGTTAAAGGTGGTGCATAAATAATGTCTTTTACTTCTAATATTTCTATAACATCATTTTCCAGACAAAATCTAATTTCATTGAAATTATACCAACCCGAAAATGTACCAATTGGAAATAATAATTTACCTTCAAAACGGTACGGTAAAAAACCAAAATAATGATCTTTATGTTTAATTTTAAAATACGCACATCCTTCATATAATTTAAGATATTTTTGAATAAATATTTTTGGGTGACAAAATGATATTTTTTTTAAAAACTTTGGATTTGGAAATTGGCACGCTACCATTGCGTAAGGATACATTGAATTAATGTCATATACAGAAGCGTTGCAACGTCCTATATAAAATGCCTCACATCTCCCTCCATAATATGAACTAAAAAAATATCTTCCTAATTCGTCGTTATAATCAATATGGAATGTTTGATATTTTCGTCTGAATAAGTCTAGCGATAAACCGGCAATTGTTATCTTAATATTTCCTACCATTTCAAATATTTCTGCTAACGCTTCAAATACTATTTCACAGTCTCTTGTACAATATTTTATATCATCTTGCGTAACTTCGTTTATAATTCCTGTTTTAAATTTATTTGGTGTTTCAAATTTTTCCAAACCAACCATTTTCCCAAGAACTTTAACGGATGTTTCAAAGATATTAAGACTATCAGCAAATAGACAATTTCCATTTGTTGCACAAATAAATTTACCGTTGAAAATTGCTTTGTTATCCATGATAAATATATTATCATAAATTACGGATAAATCAAACTCTGCATTGTGAGCAAAAACCTTCCTTTTTTTATATCTTTCATTTAAAAATTCTTTTTTAAAATCTTCTACAGAATATAAAACTTTAACAAAATTATGTCCGTAAATAACTCCAAAAACAAAAGCATCTGATTTGGCTCTTAGGCCTGTTGTTTCAACGTCAAAGACATAAAACTCGTCAGCAAAGAAGCGGGCTTTTTCCTTTAACATTGGAAGGGTTTTCATAAAGTATTTTTTATTTTAATAGACTCTAATATATAAATTTAAACACAATTTCACGCAATGGATGAATGTTAGATGTGTCAGCTATCTGCCTCTGAAAAGCATCATAATTTAACATTAAATTTTCTTGAGTAATATCTATTAAATTTTTCTTAGTTAATTTTTTATCTGAAATAGATGAAAATAACTCACTGGTAAAATAATATTTTGGTATTGATTTTTCTATGCTTTCTCCCGTGTCAGGGTCTTCTATTTCATATAACGATTCTTTAGATTTACCCCACTTATAAATTATCATAACATCTTTTGGTTTTTTTCTTATTAGCGTCTCAATTGGAGCGCCTTTAGATTTTCTTGCCTGACTTATATTTTTTAACTTTGTTTCATATAACCTCTCTGTAAGTATTAAACTCACAAGTTTATCTCCCTTGTTATGTTTAATTTTCATAATATGAATTTAGTAAAAGAAAAGTGCTACCGTAAAGATAGCACTTTTAATTTAAAATAAAATAACCCCGCTTAACCGAGTAAATTAATCTCAAACCGATTGTAACTTGGTTTTCCGTCACGTTCGATTTTCTCTAGCCAAATGATTTCGAGCTTTACATCATGTTCTTTAGAGACATCCTTTACTCTCTGATTGTCATAGTCAACAAGTTGTGTTTCCAAAGCTTTGGACACTGCATAAGCCGATGTTATTACCCAAACAATTCCGTCGTTATCGACAAAACTATACCCTATAACCTTCTCTTTTGTCGNGTCTTGAGGGTCTTTTCCAATCACATCGTTTTGATATATTCCGATAAACTTGGAACTTTCTTTAAAATCCCAATAACATGCACCGCTTACAAGCTGTCTTTTTCCACCAATTCTTTCAATTTTTTTGGTAGCTAATTCTACTGATTTTTCTTTTGCCATAATTCATTTATTTTATTAAATAATTTCTCCGGCTGGTCAATTAAAGACATTAAATCCGGCTCTTTATATGTCCTATAAATAATTGTTTTTGTTGTTCCGTGAGTTACTTCAATTTTTACTGATTCAATATTAATTGAGTTAATTTCAGAACAACGATAATTAACCCCTAAGGGTGTTAATTTGTTATTTTTTTCCTGCATCCTGCTTAACCTCCTTTCCACTTTTTATTTCACGTGCTTCCTGTTTTGTTTCTTCTTTTATTTCTAAAACAGGTGCTTCGACAGAAGCCATATACTCGCCCATTTCAAATAATTGTTGTGGCGTGCGATACGTTACTAACGCTTGAGCATTGTTACCAAACGTTGTAAGATTGTTAATTTTTACATCTGCAAGTTCGGCTGCGAATTTGAACTTGATCTTGTCTTTTACTTTTAATTTTGCTTTCATTTGTTTATTTATTTAGATTAATACTACGTAGGAATGTACCTACATTTAATTATTTTTTAAGTTAATAATATATCTATATCTTGCCAAAATACTGTACCTAGAATTGTTTTATCCCAAATAAATGCATCAAACAAAGACGGGCATTCACGACAAAAATCTACCTTATTTCGATATTCATAATTATTTTCCATAGTTATAATATCTTCAAGGGCTTTTAATTTTAATTGTATGTTAATATTGCTGTACAATATGCGTGTATATATTTCGCTGTGGTCTGTCATGGCTTTATTTTTTAATATTATTTTTTATTTGAAAATTCCATTGTTTTACATATTTATTATATAAATCAGAATCAACAATTAATTCTCCGTGAAACATCAAGACTAAACCGGATTTAATTAACGCTTGTAATGCCTTGCTATAACGTACACGCTTTTTAGGGTAAGATACTATGCTATTACGGTGTGCATGTATCTTACCCTGTATTATTAGATTTACAATTTCTTTTTGATATGTACTTAATGTCTTTAACATTTAGTGAGCAATTGTCTAATTGTAATTAATTCGCCTAATTGTCCTCGAAATTCTGCGAGCGTATCTAACTTTATTCCTTGTTTTTCAAGATCAGATAAGAAAGAAATTTGATTTTGTAAAAAAACAATACGAGGATTAATGTACGCATTAATTAATATTGATATTCTGTCTGTTGTTTTCATGATCTTTATTTTTAGTAAATATATGATAAATTAATATACGTTGTACGCATTTATACGTAATATAGATTGATTCTAAATAGTGTTTCGGCTTCTTCGTAATTCATTTACAATATGAATATAATTATGACTTATTTTTTCATTACATGAATAACCAAATATTATTTGATTAAAAGCGTCTTCTTTTTCGGACGTATCTGCTAAATTTCTGTTTAACATACAAAAATCATATTGTTCTTTTGTCGGTACATAAGTCCCATTCCAGAAGCGTTCTTTTTTACGTTCATCATAAGCTATTTTTTCGTTAGAATCTTGCATTTTTATTGCAAAATCTCTACGTTGTCTTGCGCTTGGTCGCCACCTTTTATTATATGACATTTTTGTTTGTATTTATTTTATATAATTATACGTTAAATGTAATATAAATGTTATTAAAAAACAACTAAATTTTAACATATTATTTTATCACTTATTTAGATTTATTCTATATAAAATTTGAATGTATTTTTATGTAAAATTTGTACTGTATTTTTTAAAATAAAATGGTCAAAAATCTGGCTAT
>JGI20214J51088_10002244_pt1 | contig 12936 bp, 6 predicted proteins | sample WetSurMetagenome_FD_51088 | JGI IMG/M metagenome (IMG submission 51088)
ATCCAGTCCTGCTGATAACGATTTGCCCGAGCATGAAGCAGAAGATTATCAGGTGTTCTTTCAGGAAGTTGAAGATGATGTGGAATTATCAGAAAAAGCGGCACCTTCGGTTGAACCGGTGATTGAGGAAGAAAAGAAGGAAGAGGTTGTCAACTTTGCCTTACTGAGCAAGGAAGAATTAATTGCTTTGCTGGCCGAAATGCTAAACAACCGTCCGGTGGAAACCATTATTAATGATGTAGAAAATCTCAAGATTAGCTATTATAAAAAGCACAAAGCAGAAATTGAAAGAAAGAGAAAGGCTTTTGTTGAGCAGGGCGGCGCATTGGAGGATTTTAAGGTAGAAGATGACATCTACGAATCGGAAATAAAAGATCTCCTCAGAAAGTACCGGGAGCTTAAAGCCGATTACAACAAGATTCAGGAGGAACACAAACACAAGAACCTGGACGATAAATACAAAATCATTGAAGAGATCAAGGACCTGGTTAAGAATAAAGAATCCATTAACCGGACGTTTCAGGAGTTCAGGGATCTTCAGAAGAAATGGCGGTCTATTGGCTCCGTTCCCCAGCAGCAGGTAAAAGATTTGTGGGAGAATTACCACCACCATGTTGAGGCATTCTACGATTATATTCGCATAAATCAGGAACTGCGCGATCTCGACCTTAAAAAGAACCTCGAATCCAAGATCCATCTTTGCGAAAAAGCCGAAGAACTATTGCTGGAAACAAATATAGTTGATGCTTTCAGAATACTGCAGGATTTGCACGAACAGTGGCGCGAAATAGGGCCCGTTCCGGCCGAGATGAGGGTGGAAATATGGAACCGATTTAAAGAGGCCACTTCAAAAATTAATAAAAACCACCAGGATCACTTTGTCGATCTGAAAAACGAACAAAAGTCGAATCTTGATGCCAAAACCGCTCTGTGTGAAAAAGCAGAAGAGCTGTGCAGTATGGAGATCAATTCAAATAAAGACTGGACCACACGATCCAATGAACTGATCGAATTACAAAAGGTATGGAAGACCATCGGTTTTGCTCCCAAAAAGGACAATGCTAAAATTTACAAACGCTTCCGCGATGCCTGTGATGCTTTTTTTAACAGAAAAAGAGAGTATTACGGTGTGTTTAAGGAAGAACAAAACAACAATCTTCAGCTCAAAATCGATTTGTGTGTTCAGGCTGAAGCCCTTCGTGAAAGCAACGAGTGGAAAAAAACTACCGAAGAGCTTATTGCCCTGCAGCTGCGCTGGAAGGAAATAGGCCCTGTTCATCATAAACAGTCGGAGAAAGTATGGAAAAGGTTCCGTACTGCCTGTGATGCATTCTTCGAAAGAAAAACCAAACATTTTTCTGAGGTAGACAACTCGTTCGGTACCAATCTTCAGAAAAAGAACGAACTCATTCAAAAAATAGAGGCTTTTGAAATAAGCGAAAATGCTGAAGCATGTTTAACAAAGCTTAAGGAATTTCAAAGGGAATGGGCAGAGATCGGATTTGTACCTATTAAAGACAAGGAAGAAATCCATGAGCGTTACCGCGAAGCCATCAATCAAAAATTTGATGCCCTGCGTATTGATGATAGCCATCGTCAACTGTTGAAATTTAAAACCAAGCTTGAGGAATACCTTGAGAAGCCTAACGGTATGCAACGAATCAGGCAGGAGCGTGAGAAATTCATTACCCGGCTGAAACAACTGGAAAGCGACATTGTGTTGTGGGAAAACAATATAGGCTTCTTTGCCCGCTCCCGCAATGCTGAATCAATGATCAAAGACGTGGAATTAAAAATTGAGAGTTCAAAGAAGAACATGGAAATGCTCAACCGTAAAATCAACATGATTGATGATCTTGATGATTAACCGACTAAATCAGTCGTTTTGCCGGCTTTTAGATACAAACAAAAAAATTATCGATTAATATTGCATACCGTTGATACCAACTAAGTACATATTTGTTACCGGTGGGGTGGCCTCTTCTTTGGGGAAGGGCATTATTTCCGCTTCACTGGCTAAGCTTCTTCAGGCCAGAGGCTATGAAGTAACCATTCAAAAATTGGATCCCTATATCAATGTGGATCCTGGAACCCTCAATCCCTACGAACACGGAGAGTGTTATGTTACTGAGGATGGCGCAGAAACCGACCTCGACCTTGGGCACTACGAGCGCTTTTTAGGAATTCCTACCTCCCAAGCCAATAACGTCACCACCGGACGCATTTACCAATCGGTGATCAATAAGGAACGTCGTGGTGATTATTTGGGAAAAACAGTTCAGGTGATCCCGCATATCACTGATGAGATCAAAAGAAGGGTCAAAATGCTCGGCGGAAAAAACAAGCTCGATTTTGTAATCACCGAAATTGGCGGAACCGTTGGCGACATAGAATCATTGCCCTATGTGGAAGCCGTTCGTCAGTTGAAATGGGAAATGGGCGAACAAAATGTACTGGTTATTCACCTTACACTGGTGCCATTCCTGCAATCATCGGGAGAGCTGAAAACCAAGCCAACCCAGCACTCGGTTAAAATGTTGCTGGAGGCCGGAGTGCAACCAAATATTCTTGTACTCAGAACATCGCACGAACTGGGCGATGATCTGCGCCGCAAGGTGGCCCTGTTCTGTAACGTCGACTTTGATTCAGTAGTACAATCAATTGATGTTAGCACCATTTACGAGGTTCCCATTATGATGCAGCAGGAAAAACTGGATATAACGGTATTGAAAAAAATGGGCATGGATTATTCAGGCACTGCCGATCTGGGCCCATGGAATAAATTCCTCAAAAGACTTCAAAACCCAAAATTTCATACGAAAATAGCCCTGGTTGGAAAATATGTGGAACTGGCCGACGCCTACATTTCAATAAATGAGTCGTTCAAACATGCCGGTGCCATGAACAATTGCTGCGTCGACCTCGAATACATACATTCTGAGCGCATTGATGAGAGCAATTATTGCGACATCCTTAAAGGATATGCCGGAATTCTTGTAGCTCCGGGATTCGGTGACCGCGGTATTGACGGTAAAATTCTTGCCGCCCGCTATGCCAGGGAAAATAATGTTCCTTTTCTGGGTATATGCCTTGGTTTGCAATGCGCAGTGATTGAATTTGCCAGGAATGTTTTGGGTCTTACCAAAGCCCATTCAACCGAAATGGCCTTAAAAACACCCGATCCGGTGATTGATCTTATGGAAGAACAAAAGGGCGTAACCGAAAAAGGCGGAACCATGAGACTCGGAGCATATCCCTGCGTGATTACCAAAGGAACCCGAACCTTTGAAGCCTATGGCATTACTGATATACTTGAAAGACACCGTCATCGTTACGAATTCAATAATAAATACCTTGAAGCCTTTAAAAAAGCCGGAATGATTCCTGCCGGGATCAACCCCGACACTTCCCTGGTTGAGATTATGGAAATCAAAGATCATAAGTGGTTTGTAGGTGTTCAATTTCATCCTGAATACAGCAGTACGGTATTAAAACCTCACCCTTTGTTTGTGAGCTTTGTTAAAGCTACCATCTGCTGAGCTTATTAACTTTATTTTCCAACAAAAAAAATATGGATAAAAATTCGATTTTCGGAATACTAATCATCGCAGGAATTCTTATAGTTTGGGGGGTTATTCAGCGACCTAATGAAAAGCAGCTTGAAAGAAACAGAAAATATACCGATTCTGTCTCTGCCGTTCAAAAGAAAGCGCTGGAAGCCCAGGAAGCCGCCAAATTCGTGCCATCATCCGACTCCCTCAAAACAGAAACCCCGACCCTGGATACTGCTGCTCAGAAAAGACGCACCGAGGAATTAGGCGTTTTTGCTACCAACGCTGTTGGAAAAGATGAGTTATATACCATTGAAAATGACATTATAAAATTAACCGTCTCCAGTAAGGGTGGACGGCCCTATTCTGTTGAACTGAAGAAATACAAAACCTTTTCACAGGATCCTATTGTACTGTTTAACGGTGATTCTTCCAAATTTGGCCTTACCTTTTATGATCAAAACAGGCCCATTTCCACCAATGATTTGTACTTCAACGCCAAAGACAGTCTGAGCCATGATGCTACAGTGAAAAACGACAGCATTACCATGCGACTTTCCGTTTCAGAAGGCCGGTATATTGAATACCGCTATACCCTAAAACCGGGAAGCTACATGATCGATTTCAGTCTGAACCTGGTGGGCATGAACACCATCGGAACACGTGATCCGAATGCGCTCGACCTGAGCTGGGAAATTTTTATTCCCCAGCACGAACAGCTCAAGAAAAACGAAAATCAATACACCTCCCTCTACTACAGGCACTATAAAGATAATGTCGATTTCTTCCGCGCCCGCCAAAGCAAATCCACTGTTCAGGAAGATATACCTACTCAGGTGGAATGGGTGGCTTTTAAAAACCAGTTTTTTTCGTCGGTGATCATTGCAGAATCTGCTTTTTCCAGCGCCTTGCTGAAATCAACCAATCTGCCCGAAACCGATAAATACCTGAAAAATTTCAGGGCTGAACTGGGTGTACCTTTCCAACGACTCGACAACGAGACCATCCACATGAAAATGTTTTTTGGTCCCAATAAGTTCAAACTGCTCAAGAAATATAAGGTCTACAAACTCGAAGATCTGGTTTCGGTGGGTAGGGGTATGATCCGCTGGATCAACCAGTATGTGATCATTCCCATATTCGACTGGCTGAGCAAGTACATGGGCAATTTCGGTATCATCATTCTGCTGCTTACCATTATCATCAAAATCGGTTTGTTGCCGCTTACCTATCGGTCTTACCTTTCACAAGCCAGAATGAAGGTATTAAAGCCTCAGATTGACGAACTGAATGTGAAATTTCCGAAAGGCAAGGAAATGGAAAAACAACAGGCTACCATGGCTTTATACAAAAAGGCGGGGATCAGTCCCCTGGGAGGATGCCTGCCTATGCTGCTCCAGTTCCCCATTCTTTTTGCCATGTTCCGGTTTTTCCCTACCTCAATAGAGCTTCGCCAGGAGAGTTTCCTATGGGCACATGACCTTTCCACATATGACGCCATTGTTACCTGGAGCGGGAAAATACCCATACTGAGCTATTTGTTTGGCAACCACATCAGTTTGTTTACCCTGCTCATGACGGTTTCCACCATCATTCAAATGAAGATGAGCGATACCTCAGCATCCACACAGCAAATGCCGGGCATGAAATCTATGATGTACATTATGCCCATTATGTTCCTGTTTATGTTGAATAACTTCTCATCGGGCCTTACCTATTATTATTTCCTCACCAATGTCATCACCATCGGTCAGAATTATCTGTTCAAACAATTTGTGGATGAGAAGGACATCTTAAAGAAGATTGAAGAGCGAAAAGCCAAACCGGTGAAAAAATCCAAATGGCAGCAGCGCATCGAAAATATGGCCAAACAACAACAAATTCAAAGAAAACCAACCAAAAAGAAATAATCATCACCCACCATATTCCGGCAGTAATGAAATTAGTGCATAACCGTTACCAGATTGAAGATATTGATGTCATTGACCTTGTTGAAAAATACGGATCTCCAGTATATGTCTACCAGACTGCGAAAATGAAGCAGCAGTTTGAGAAAATGCAGCATGCTTTTAAAGACATCAATCTTAAAATCAACTTCGCCTGCAAAGCGTTGAACAACATCAACGTGCTTCGCTTCTTCAGGGGATTGGGGAGTGGACTGGATGCCGTTTCTATTCAGGAAGTACAACTTGCCCTGAAAGCCGGATTTGCTCCGCAGGACATTATCTTTACCCCCAACTGTGTTTCTATTGAAGAAATTGCGGAAGGGGTGAAGCTCGGTGTGCGTATCAATATCGATAATATTTCCATACTGGAACAATTTGGCAACTTGTATGGCAGCAAAGTTCAGGTTTGCATTCGCATTAACCCCCACATTTTTGCCGGTGGAAATCAAAAAATCTCCACCGGTCATATCGATTCAAAATTCGGAATTTCCACCTACCAATTACCGCATGTACACAGGGTAATAGAAACAACCAACATACGGGTTGAGGGATTACACCTGCATACAGGTTCCGATATACTGGATGTTGGTGTATTTCTGCAGGGTGCCGAGATCATGTTTGATGCGGCCAAACAATTCCCCAATCTAGAGTATGTCGATTTTGGCAGTGGTTTCAAGGTTCCCTACAAACCCGATGATTATTACACCGATATTGAAAACCTTGGCAAAGACCTTACCAAACGGTTCAAGAAATTCTGCAAGGACTATGGTAAGGAACTCACACTTATCTTTGAGCCGGGTAAATTCCTGGTGAGTGAGTCCGGCATCTTCCTGGCAAGGGTTAATGTCATCAAACAAACCCTTTCCACCGTTTTTGCGGGAGTGGATACAGGATTGAACCACCTGATCCGCCCCATGTTTTATGATGCCTACCATCACATCCTCAATGTATCCAACCCAAAAGGAAAAATGAGAATATATACAGTTGTTGGTTATATCTGCGAAACCGATACCTTCGGATGGAACAGGAAGATCAACGACATTCACGAAGGCGATTACCTGGCATTCCTCAATGCTGGGGCATATTGCTATACCATGTCGTCAAACTATAATTCCCGGCTCAGACCACCGGAAGTGCTCATCCATGAGGGCAAAGATTATCTGGTACGCGAACGGGAAACACTTGATGACCTGTTGAAAAATCAGTTACTGCTCGATCTTTAAACAGCAAAAAAATGAACGTACCCGGAATTGTATTCCTCGATGCAGATACACTGGGTGATGTAAATTTTGCCCCGCTTTCCGTGTTGGGTAACCTGGTGTTATACCCTTCCACTCCCGATGAGCTAATCATGGAGCGCATTGGCAACAAGGAAATAATCATCACCAATAAGGTGGTTATCAACAGGGAAGTTATGGACACCTGCCCTTCCATTCGTTTAATATGTATTGCTGCAACAGGAATGAACAATGTTGACCTGAAACATGCTGCCGAAAAAGGAATTTCGGTAAAAAATGTGTCAGGGTACTCCACAGAAAGCGTGGTGCAGCATACCATAGCCCTGTTGCTGTGCCTTAATGGTCACCTCCCCTATTATGACCGTTTTGTTAAAAGCGGCAGTTATTCGGCAGGAGGATTGTTTACCCACCATGGCCAACCATTCTACGAAATTTACGGAAAAACCTATGGTATTATTGGCATGGGACAGATTGGCAAGCGGGTAGCCCTTGTTGCCGCTGCATTTGGTGCTGAAATAATATACTATTCCACAACGCAGAAAAACCTTGAAACCGGATACAACGCCGTATCCTTAAACACCCTGTTGAGCCGGTCCGATATTGTTTCTGTTCATTGTCCGCTGAACGATGCTACCCATGACCTTATCGGCTACAAACAACTGACCCTGATGAAAAAATCAGCGGTAATTATTAATGCCGGACGCGGTGGCATTATCAACGAAACTGATCTGGCCCGCGCACTGGATGAAGGTATTTTGTCAGGAGCCGCCCTGGATGTTATTTCCAAAGAACCACCTGATGCTGACCATCCCTTATTGCATTTGAAGCACCCCGAAAGGTTGCTGATTACACCACACATTGCCTGGGCCGCCATGGAATCAAGGGAACGCCTGCTTGAAGGCATCAGAAAGAATATTTCGGAATTTCTGGAACAGGACGAAAGGGTTACAGAAATCTCCTGATCACCCCCATAAAATCGTTTGGTTTAATAGGCTTGGCTAAATAATCGTCGAAACCAGCCTTCATAAAATGCAGCCTGTCCTCAGGTCGTGCATACGCAGTAAGCGCTATAACAATCTGTCCTGGATTATTTTCCTTAATGGTTTTGGTGGCTTCAAATCCATCCATTACCGGCATTTTAATATCCATCAGAATCAGGTGGAATTTCATTCCGGATGATACTATGTTGAGCGCTTCCTGTCCGTTTTCTGCCCAATGTACAATCACATCAAGCTTACTGAGCATTTTTTTGGCATAGAGGTAATTGGCCTGTTCATCTTCAACAATGAGGATATTCTTGCCTGTTGACACCGGAATTTCCTTATGAACCTCTCCTGGCAGTATTTCCACACCCTGCTTGGAAATTATCGATTCCGGAAGCATGAAATAAAAAGTAGAACCCTTACCCAAAGCCGATTCTACATATAAATTGCCGCCCAGCAAGTGCGTAAGCGCTTTGGAAATTGCCAGTCCCAAACCGGCACCCCGATACAGCATATTGTTGTTGGCATCACTTTTTCTGAAACGTTCAAATACCGCTTCGGCTTCATTTTCATCAATTCCTATTCCCGTATCCTGAACATAGAAACATAAACTGCTTTCCTTGCGGATAAGGCCAATTTCAATAAATCCACTTTCGGTGAATTTATAGGCATTATTGATCAGGTTGGAAAGAATCTGCTTAATTCTGATCTTGTCGGAATGGATAAGGAGCTGCTGACCATGAACTTCATTGAACAGTCTGATCGATAAATCCCGTTTTTTGTTCATCAGCGAATAAGAGGAATATAAATGATCGAGAATTTCATTTACATCAAATACTTCCTTTTTGATACTCAGCTGGTTTGCCTCAATTAACGATAAGTCGAGAATATCATCGATAAGTACCAACAGAATTTCAGAATTGGCGTTGATGACATCAATGAATTCGTTACGCTCCTCTAACTCCAGTTCAGCATCCTTCAACAAATTGGCAAACCCAACTATAGCATTCATGGGTGTTCTGATTTCATGCGACATGTTTGCCAGAAAAGCGGTTTTCAGCCGGTCCGACTCTTTGGCCTTACGCATTGCTATTTCAAGCTCTTTTGTTCTTTCAACCACCAGATTCTCCAAATTGGACCTGTGCTGTTCCAACTCGGCATTCTGTTTGAGAATCTCCTGGCTCATCTGCGACAGCAATTCGTTTTGTGTAGAAATTTCCTCATGCTGCTGCACCAGCTCTTCGTGTTGCTCGGTAAGGGTTATGTTGGCTTCATTTAATTCCTTGGTGCGTTCTTTGACAATTCCTTCCAGCGCTTCTTTATTGCGTTTCAGGGAGTGAATCCTGTTATAATATACTACCGGAACAATGGATATTATCAATACAATAAAACACAACCTGAACCACAGCATTCTCCAGAATGGCTGCCTGATGTATATAATGATGTCTTTACCTGTATTATTCCATTTGCCATGACAATTTGATGCCCGCACCTTGAAAACATAGCGGCCGGGTTGAAGATATGGGTAATAGGCCGTGTTTTGGTTGCCTGCCAGTATCCAATCCTTGTCATAGCCTACCAATTGATAAGCATACTGATTGGCTTCGGGATTGGTGTAGCTCAGTGCCGCAAAGGTGAAATACAAAGTCGACTGCTTGTAGCCAAGTTTAATGCTTTTAAGTTCCGATACCGGTTCTTCAATAATACCATCCTTTACGTGCATCTCCAGCGGAACATCATTTATTCTTATTTCTGTAACATATACCGGCGGAACAAGGGTATCATCTATGATCAGTTCTGGCTTAAAAACAGTAACCCCTTTTTGCGAACCAAAATAGATATATCCTGATTTGCTTTTCATTCCTGCATTGGGGCTGTTGGCTAAATATCTGATTCTGTCTGTAATTCCATAATCGGTGAATGACCTTGTTTTAATATCAAAATTATGAGGGCCCGCAGAAGTACCTAACCAAAGCCGTTCTTCATTATCCTCAAGTATTTTTAAGATCATCATAGATTTGCCCTCATGTTTGACACGGTAAATGGTGAAGGTTTCCGTGAGCGCGTCAAATAAGTGCAATGATTTGTCCGTAGCAACCCATATCCGCTTTTTACTGTCTTCAAAAACATCATTGATGAGTGAGCCCGATATATCATTTCCCGATTCATCGGTAATCTTAAGCAGCCTGAAAGTATTTCGGACCGGGTCATAAATATTCAGTCCGCTGGCTGTACCCACCCATATATTGCCTTTGCTGTCCTCAAATATCTTATACACCATATTGCCTGACAACCCGGACTGCTTTCCCGGCTTATTCTGATAAACACTTACGCGCTTTTTATCCTGATCATACATCAGTATCCCCTGGTCCATGGACCCCATCCATATTCTGTTCCTGTGGTCAATGTATACGCGACTCAAACTGTTCAAAAATCCGGGTGGTGTAGGAACCGGTAAGTGGTACACCCGCTCCAGCGTTCCGGTATTCCAATGGTAACAATACAATCCGTTAATCCATGTGCAAATCCATGTTCTGTTTTGCACGTCCTGAAAAATATCGAATATGGTAAAATCTGAAAATTCAGGCAAAAATCGTTCAATGCTGCGTTTTGAAGGATTATATAGAAATAACCCGTTATTTTCTGTTCCCACCAATACACACTGATCGGCAATTTCGCATAAACTGTAGGTGGAACTATTTGTTTCTTTAAAATATTGTGGATCAACCACATTCAGCAATGCAGGAAAACGAATGAAATTTTTACTGTAAATGTTAATTCCGTCATTTAAACTGCCAATCCAGAATACATCATCCCTTGACCGATAAATACAGGATATTCTTTTGGCTTTAATACCAAAAGGGTTGGCCGGATCGGGAACATAGTTTTCCATTTTGCCCGAAACGGCATCAAATACCAATAAGCCGGAATTATAGGTTCCCAACATGAAAACATTCCCTCCTATCCCCAATATTGAGGTGATGTAGGAAAACGGATTCGGTATGTCGGATAGTTTAAGCTGAAAGCGCTTGATTTTCCCGGTTTTCTGGCTATACCGGATCAGCTCCTGCCCCAAAGCAGTCCATATATTATCTTCTTCATCTATATAAATATCCGGTAGGTTTATTCTGCTGCCAAACATCAGGTAAAATGCTGTCGGATATACCTGCTTGTTCTCAAATTTTCTGCTCTTTTTGTCCAGTTTAATCAGCAACCCTTCTGTGGTGGTTATCCATAGATGGCCTTGATGATCTTCGCTGATGACACTGAGTAAATTACTGCCAATGCCCGAAACATTGGTTGAATCATACATATATCGAGTAAAGGTGCTGTCTTTTCTGTTAAACAGATTAAGTCCTCCACCCGATGTGGTGATCCACAGATTTTTTTCCGAATCTTCAAAAATTGCCCTGATGTTATTGCTGGAAATGCTTTTGGGATTCTTTGGATTATATTGAAAGCGGTGAAAGGTTCCCCTGTTTTGGTTCATCACTACCAACCCGTTGGTATCATTAATAAACCATATTCCTCCGTAGCTGTCTTCGGTAATGCCAATAAAACTCTGAAGCATGTTATCGGATGTATCCCGCAATAATTGAGTGAAATTACGAAAATTCCTTCCGTCATACCGGTCCACTCCCCCGTCTGTGCCAAACCACATAAATCCTTTTTTATCCTGGTAAATGCACCGCACGTCATCAAAGCACAGACCGTCACTGGTAGTCAGGTAACGGAACAATAGGCCCGGTGCTTGCGATAACACAGATTCACATGGCAAAACCAATAAAAGCAGAAGAAAAATTTGCCCTATGATTCTGAAATGCTTGAAGTGGTTCATAGGTATCAGACGAATAATATATTAAGGTAATAAATTATTTAACACCATATTCCATATACGTACATAAATGATAAAATTCCATATTTTTGCGAAAAAATAGTGTGGAAAACCAGAAGATTAACATAGGAATCATTCAGAGCGGCTGTTCTGAAAGCAAGGAGAAGAATCTTGCCGGCGCGCTGGAAAAAATAAAAAAAGCAGCTGAAGCAGGTGCCAATATTGTTTGCCTTCAGGAATTGTTTCTTACACAGTATTTTTGTGATACCGAAGATTACGGCAATTTTGCATGGGCCGAACCCGTCCCGGGAAAAACTACAGAACTGCTGCAAAAAGCAGCAGCAGCACTGAATGTGGTTATTGTAGCCTCACTTTTTGAAAAGGTAGATGCCGGTGTTTATTTTAATACTGCAGCGGTGATTGATGCAGACGGATCGTACCTTGGAAAGTACCGGAAAAACCATATCCCCGATGACCCCGGGTATTTTGAGAAATTCTATTTTACTCCGGGCGACACCGGCTATCAGGTTTTTCATACCAAATTCGCCACCATTGGCACACTGGTATGCTGGGATCAGTGGTACCCCGAAGCTGCCCGGATCACCAGCCTCATGGGTGCGCAGATACTATTTTATCCCACAGCCATCGGATGGGCAACCAACCAGAGCAAAGAGGTTAATACAGAGCAATACCAGGCTTGGCAAACCATGCAACGTGCCCATGCCATAGCCAATGGAGTGCATGTGGTATCGGTTAACCGGTGCGGCTTCGAAAAGTACATGCAGTTCTGGGGTGGTTCGTTTGTCTCCAATCCTTTTGGTACCGTGCTTTATCAGGCGCCTCACGATAGCGAAGAAATTAAAGTAGTGGAAACGGATCTTTCTTTGTCGGACTTTTACAGGGTACATTGGCCCTTTATGCGCGACCGGAGGATTGACACCTATGACCCCTTGTTGAAGCGATATTTAAAGGCCTGAAGCACATGATGAACATCTTCAGGCAAAAAACGCCCAGGGAATTGGGTTATAGATTTCCGGCGGAATGGGAAAAGCATGCGGGAACCTGGCTCAGTTATCCGCACAACGAAACATCATGGCCCGGCAAGATACATACTATATTCCCCTACTACCACCAGTTTGTTAAAGCCTTGGCCGTGAGAGAAAAGGTACATATTAACGTCACAGGCCGGGCAATGGCCGAAGCTGTTGAAAAAGCGCTTACCGAAACCGGGGTGCGCATGGAAAACATTTCGCTTCATATACATCTCACCAACGATGCATGGTGCCGCGACCATGGCCCTGCCTTTGTAGTGAATGCCTCTGCGGAGAGCCCAAAAGCCATTGTCAATTGGGAATATAATAGCTGGGGCGGCAAATATCCTGC
>JGI20214J51088_10002245_pt1 | contig 12932 bp, 10 predicted proteins | sample WetSurMetagenome_FD_51088 | JGI IMG/M metagenome (IMG submission 51088)
AGCTGGGCTACCGGCTGAACGTCATTCTGGATTACATTCGTGAACAGCTCGAGTCGGAGTACTTCAAGGGGGTTCTCCAGGAGCAGGGAGTGGACAATATCGCCACTTCCGGGATCAGGATCTACACCTCGGTCAGCAAGGAAATGCAGGAAGGCGCGCTGCGAAGCATTCGGACCCATCTTCCCCTTCTTGATGTGAAACTCTCCGGATACAGGGACGAGCTTTCCACGAAGAGATACGATGAGTTCGCGGAAGATCTCTCAGGAAAAGTCAAAAGCGATTTGCCGTTTCTGTGCAAGATCTCGGCGATTTCAATGGACAAGCAGAACCCCCATCTGGTGGTCTCCTGCGGGGACAGCGACGAGACTATTGAGTACGAAGGTCTTCAGCCCGTGGGAGATGCCTGGATAAAGGGGAAAAGCGGCGTGTGGACGAATTTCGAAAAACGCAATGTCCCCGATTTCTTGAAGCAACTGCGCGTGGGGGATACTGTTCCGGTTCAATACCAGCGCTCCTCGGAATCCACTGGCGGTAAAAAACTCATTTTGTCCGAGGTCCCCGAACTGGAGGGCGGAATCATCGTTGTCCAAGGAGGGATGGTGAGAGCTATGGTGGGCGGTTTCTTTGACCGCTTTTTCAACCGCGCCACAGATGCCAAGCGCCAGCTGGGGTCTATCTTTAAACCTCTGGTTTATGCTGCTGCCCTGCAGCTCAACTGGAACACCCTGGACCCGCTGATCAATGAGCACGATCTCTTTCGTTATCAGAGCACCTTTTATCTGCCAAGGCCCGACCACCAGCCCGAGTCGGACCGGGTCTCGATGACCTGGGCTGGAGCCAAATCCGAAAATCTGGCCACGGTCTGGCTCCTCTACCATCTCACGGACCAGCTCAGCCCGGGGGAGTACAACGAGGTGATCGAAGGTCTCGGTCTTAGCCGGCGGGAGGATGAAACGTACGATCAATATGTAGCCAGAATTCGGGACAAGTACGGCATCATGATAGACAAGGAGTCTCTCCTTGAAGCCGCCTTTGAGGAAGCCAAGAAAGAAATCGAGTCAGACCTGATTTTCGGAGGCCATGAAAAGGCCATCGAGTTCCTCCGGCGTCTCCACTACAACCTGGACACAAGTGAACTCAACCTGCAGACTCCCGAGGAGTATCGAATTTATCGCCTGAACTATTCGAGACTCCTCTCACTCAACGGAGACATGAAAAGGAGGTTCCGGAACGTAAAAGAGCTCGTTTCTCTTTACAGGGGCAACCAGGATCACGATCTGGAAACGATGATCCGNTCGGATCTTCCGTACTTTTGTCTTCAANAGCAGGAAGAAGGCGGCTCCCATGTGCTCTTCTCGCCCGCCCCGCAGAGGAGCAGCATGGTTGCGTGCGAGCCCCTTTCTTTCGACAACGCCTTTGAAGTGCTCCAAGGGGTAACAGAGGAGGACGTGTGGCTCGAAGGGGTCATCCCTTCCAAGACAATCGATCTGCTCGACAGCCACTCGAAGGAGATCTACGACAAGTGGGCTCCAAAGAGAAAGTATGACGCGGAAGTCCTTTACAAACTCAGTGACTTCAGAAGGCTTGTGAACCTTCTCTACATTACCAGGCTTTCGGAGCAGATGGGGATTTCCACAAAACTGGATCCGGTCCTTTCTTTTCCTCTGGGCGCGAATTCGATCAGCATCCTGGAAGCCGCCCTGGCTTACGAAACGATCATGACGGGAAAGGTTTACCCCCTTGGGGACAAACTCACCACAGGGATGGCGCCGATTATTACCAAGATTGTGGACAGACAGGGCAACACGGTATGGGAATACGCCCCTCAGCCTAAGCAAGTTCTCTCCGAAAGGGTCTCGGCACAAGTCACAGACATCCTGCGCGCGGTCATGGACAACGGCACCGGCCGAAGTGCGAAGGAGGCGATACGGCTCAACATGGGGGCTGAAGAGGAAAAACTGAGCGTTCTCGTCAAGACCTACGGCAAAACCGGAACGGCGAATCGATTTACCAACTCCAGCTTTGTGGGCTTTGTGCCGGGTCCCGACAAGAAATCCGGGGACATCGGGCTTGAAAACGGATATGTCGTTGCAAGTTATGTGGGCTATGATGACAATCGGCCCATGAAATCAAGGCACATCTCCATTTACGGTTCCGCAGGCGCCTTGCCGCTTTGGATCGATACGGTCAACATGATTGTGAACAGCCCTGNTTACCTAAAGAGCCTCCAAATGGCTGACCTGGTTTTTGAGACCGGGTCCGAGCAAACGCCCTCCAACCAAGAAGGGTTTCAAAAGGTGCCCATCTCCCCCAAGAGCGGGCTTCCTGTAACAGTGAAAAACGAACCTGTGCCCCGGAATTTTCCCTGGGCCCTATCGGAGATCGATTTGAAGGACAACCCATGGACATTGAAAAGAGTCTTTGAGCCTCCCCAAGGAGTTCGGCATGGTAAAGAGTAGAACTCGTATTCGGTTCACCTTAGGCACCCTCCTTTTGCTGACCCTCACAGGCGCCTGCCAGCCCGCGATTCAGAGAGAACCGGCAAGTGCAAGGCAGGACTTGTCACCTCCCCTCTCTGTGTCGGCGGAAGCGCTTGACAGACGAATCGTCCACCTGACCCGCGTTCTGGAGACTCAGGAGCTTTCAAAGGATGACAGAGAACTTGCACAGGACCTCTTGGCATCTTACAGGGGTCTCAAAACCGCTTCCCAAACCGGCTCTTTGAGACAGAACTATTCTCCCATGGTGAACATGCTGCTGAGAAATCTCGAGCAAATGGAAGATCGCTACTTCACGAAACAAGCGGCAGCGCCGAGCGTCTCTTCGGAGGGGGTTCGCCAGCTTGCCATGAAAAGGAAGAAAATTCTGGAGGCCTTCTCCGCAGGCCAGGATCAGGCGGTGATTGACGGGATTCTGGAGTTGGAGAAAACCTATGGTCCGGAATCNGTCACGCCGGACCTGAGNCTCCTGTTTGCCCTTTCCCTCGGGAAAAAGGGGACCTTCACCACAGCCCTGAGCGTGGGGCAGGATGCGGCCGGCCAGCTCGAGGGAAGGCCGGACCTTCTCCAGTTGCGCAGCCAGATGATCGAATGGCAGCTCGCTCTCGGCAACGAGAAAGAGGCCAAAGAAATTTATGAAAGGCTTCAGCGCAAGCTCAGGGAGCGAGAGGCTCTTGTGAGGGCGCTGGAACAAAAGATCGCCCCTGAAGGCTCAAAAACCCCTTCGTCTGAGACTGTTGCGAGCAGAGCAGACGCCACAAAGGCGGATCTGGACCGTGATCTCAAAGAGGCGCTGGCAAAGGCTGAGGGCTCGGCGCAAATAGGAGACTTCGGTAGAGCGAAGTTTATCCTTTTTCAGCAAAGGATCCGCTTCGAGGAAGGGCCTGAGGCGGAATTGATCGACCAAGCTCTGAAATCCGTTGAAATGGCCGAGGAAAAAGCCCAGCAACAGCCAAGAACCGAGATCGCAACCAAGGAGCCTTCATCAGCGGACCTGCAAAAGGAACTCCAGCGCGAGGCGGAAAAGCAGGATAATCTGAAACTCGCCCTCAGCCTCATTCGGAGTGAGAAATATGAAGAAGCCATGGTGAAGCTCGATGAGTTGCCTCCTTCTGATCCGGAAGTCAAAGAACTCAAAAACATAGCGGTAGAGAAAATCGTCAACCGCGANAGAAACAAGGCGGCCAAGCTCTTTCTCACCGCACATAACACCAAAGACCCTGCCAAGAAAGAGGAGCTCTTGAATTCCTCTTACAACATTCTGAAAGCCGTGGCCGACAAGTACCCCGCTTCACCCCTGATCCCAAAGGTNCAGGATCACATCAACCAGGTCACAAAAGAGCTCGCCAAGGTGAAGAAGGGAGAAGGTTGAGGTCCTTCGAAGTCATTGAAGTGGTCGGCCTCGGCCAGGCCTCTGTCGATTACCTCGGCAGGGTCCCCTTCTACCCCCGCGAAGACGGCAAGATCGAATTGCTGGAGATCCAAAGCCAGTGCGGCGGACCGGCCTCCACTGCTCTTGTAACCCTTTCGCGCCTCGGTATTAGGACGTCTTTCCTCGGTTCTGTTTCCGACGATCCCATGGGAGCCGAAGTTCTCAAGGGGCTCCGTGCGGATCAGGTAGACTCCTCCTTCCTGAAAATCACTCCGGGTTACACCTCCCAGTTTGCCTTTATCGCGGTCAGCCGAGAAAGCGGCAACAGAACCATTTTCTGGCACAGAGGAAGCGTGCCTGCTCTCAAAATAGAAGATGTGGATCTTTCCCCATTCTCAGGCGCCAAGGTGCTGCACCTTGACGGGCTGATGATCGAAGCCTCCATCGAGGCGGCAAGACAGGCAAGGGCGAGGGGCCTGAAGGTGGTCCTGGATGCAGGAACCATGCGCGAGGGATCTCTGGATTTGGTCAGGCAGATCGACGTGCTCATTGCCTCTGCACGCTTTGCGGTGCCGCTGGTGGGGGAACATTCTCCTGCAGAGAAAGCGCTTGAAGCCCTGTCCCGCTTCGGCCCGGAAGAGATCGTGATCACCCTTGGCTCCAAAGGCAGCGTGGGATGGAACAGAGGGGAAGCCGTCGCACAGGGCGCTTTCCCGGTGGTTGCTGTGGACACGACAGGCGCAGGAGATGTTTATCACGGAGCCTATATTTACGGTCTGCTAAAGGGCTGGGACATGAAAACATGCATGCGATTTGCCTCTGCCACATCCGCCCTGAAATGCCGGGCCATGGGCGCCAGAGCAGGAATCCCGACTCTCCAGCAAGTCACACAATTCTTGGAAACCCACCCTGGAATATGATTGGAGGCGGTCTCATGACCCGATCTGAAAACCCGAAGCACGAAACTCGAAATCCTAAACAAATTCAAAATCCAAATTTTCCAATGTTCGAAACAAAAGCCCTGCAGCTTTCTGGTGTTTAGGTCATTTGAATTTGGAGCATTGCTAACACTTTAGCTGTTTGAAATGGATGGCTGAGGCCCCCATGACCTTTTCCTGGGACAATTTCAAACAGCTAAAGTGTTACGAGCATTGAAATTTGCTTCGGATTTCGTGCTTTGAATTTCGAGTTTTTGACGACCCAGCAGATAATAGCCCACGACTCAGGGACATAGAGCGTTGTGCATCTTTATGCTATTAAGAATGGGGCTATTCTTCTTCGATGAGACTACCCCTCTTGATCGCTTCGCGACCGAATTTCTCCGTGATAGAGTCCATGGCTTTTTCGACNTCCCGCCATGNGTNNTGGCGCCGNTTCTCTCGGGCAAACAGATTCAATTGTGTCGCCCTGCCTTGACCGGCCGCGAACCCGGAAACCGCAATCCCGATGAGCCGGAATTTCTCGGAGAGGTCCACCGCTTCAAGAAGCGTCAGCGCCCAACCATAGATAGCCTCGGTGGAATCCGTGGCCTCGCTGAAGCTGATGCTCCTGGTGATTCGGACGAAATCCGCCCTTCGGAGTTTCAGGGTCACGGTACTTCCCTTGAGCTCATTTCTCCTCAAACGACGCCCTACCTCTTCCGCCTGCACAAGGAGCTCCTTTCTGAGCACCTCAAAATCATTCGTGTTCTCTTCAAAAGTCTCTTCACTGCTGATGGATTTCGCATCCGTGTGAGAGACGACCGGTGAGTCATCCACACCCTTTGCNAACTCCAGCAGCGTGTAAGTAAATTTCCCCACTGCTTTGAGGAGCACCGTCTCTCGCAGGGTGAGCAGATCGCCGAGCGTGATCACCNTCAGTTTTTCCATCCGGTCCACGGTCTTTTTCCCGACGCCGGGAACTTTTCCCACAGGGAGGCTTTGGGCAACCTTTGCCGCCTCCCGGCTTGGAACAATTGTCAAACCGTCGGGCTTGTTCATTTCAGAAGCCACTTTTGCGAGAAACTTGTTGGGCGCGATCCCCACAGAGCAACTCAAGGAAGTCACCCGTCTGATCTCCTCCTTGATCCGCCGCGCAATTTGCTCGGGAGATCCATGGAGCCGTTCCAACCCAGTGAGATCGAGGTACGCTTCATCGATCGACACCTGCTCGACAACGGGGGAGTACTTCTCCAGGATTTCCATGACCCGGTTGGACATTTCCTTGTACCGGCGCATGCGTACAGGAACAAAAATCCCCTGAGGGCACCTCTTCTTCGCTTGGAAAATGGGCATTGCAGAACGGACGCCGAACTTTCTGGCCTCATAGCTCGCGGCTGAAACAACTCCCCGGTTGGAACTGCCTCCCACGATCACGGGNTTCCCTCGCAACTCCGGGCGATCCANCTGCTCCACNGATGCGTAAAAGGCATCCATGTCTATGTGAAGCACAATCCTTTCCATGGCTTTNAGCTCTATCTGATGCTATCGCACTAACTANCGTTNACATCGTCTAAAATCCCCCCATCCCCTTTTGATTCGTCCCCACACGCCCGCCTTCTTAGCCCAATAACCGTAGGCAATAAGGTAAAGAGCCGTCAGGACGATCTCCCCTCCCCTGAGAAGGTTTTCGGGGATATCCGGGTATACGAACTTCTCCAGGCCCCTTGCAATAAACGAAGTTGAATACGCCGAATGCACATCATGAAGCGAGCGAAAGTAGTATTCCGCGTGCGTGAGGGGGCAGTACCACCCCAGCGCATTTAGCGCCAGGGCGAACACCAGTCCCCCCAGATGAACATAAGCGATTCTCGAACCTTTCAGGGCAAAGACAAAACCGAAGACCAGAAAGAGAATCCACGAGAAATGAACAACGATGGTGATGTCAACGAGAAAGGACACCATGGGAAGGACCGGAGACAAGCTCGGAAACATAGGCCAAGCATTTCCTGATTTCGTGGGGCTTCAACTCGAGGGTCACGGTGCGATCGTAATCAATCCTGCGCAGTGCTTCAAACAATGCCTTGAAGTCGATCACGCCTTCACCGGGCGGGAGATGGAGGTCATCGGTGTGGGAATTGCCGCCGCGGTTGTCGTGGAGATGAACGTGTTTAATTCTCTCCGGAAACCTCTCGATAAAGCCCAGGCTCCTGTTCTCCTCGCAAAGAAGCTCCCCATGACCCAGGTCAAGGGTCATCATGAGAGACGGGATCTCATGAAAGGCCGGTTCCATATCTCCAGCTTCTTCACTCAGGTTCTCGATGCACACCGTGACCTGATATTCACCAGCCTTGTCCACCATTCTCNTGAGAATATCCAGTTTTGAATCAANTGCANTNNTCTGAACAAACCGGCGGTCAAGCCACAGATGAATGGTGAGGAGTTTCATNGAGAGGCTTTGCATCATGGGAAAGAGTTCGAAAACCTTNGGAAGATACACNCTGTTGAGCGCNTCCACGTCGTTGGGNTCGCCTTCCTTCGGCCCATGGCAGAGGTAGTAGAGCCCGAGTTTCTTCTGCAGCGAGTCGTAGATAGGGACAAGGGACAGGAACTTGGAGGGATTGCTAATGGGAATCTCCGCAAACTGGAGTCCCAGATCGTAGAGGCTCGCCACATCTTCAGGGCTTCTTGCGGTNCCGCCGAGATCAACTTTTTTTGTTTCCTTTGTCATGAGAGATCTAGATAGCGAACATGCCCTTTTCGTAAATCACNGCTTTCTTGCCGCCTGCCAGATGAGCAGTCACTCTNTTNTCCTCTGTGTTCACCAGGTCCCAGTGAAGAGCAGAATCGTTGAAGCCCAGTTTCTCTTTNCTGTCCTTGGTCAGCGAAGAGGCGTCGCCCGCATAGGTGTCGGAATAGGATGAGCCGAGAGCGAGATGACAGTTTCCGTGCTTGCCGCCGTAGTTTTCATCAAAAAGGGTATTGGCCATAAAGCGGTCTATTCTTGAGAATCTTTTGTCTGTGAGTGAAAACTCCCCAACTCTTGCGGCTCCAGGGTCCAGAGCCACCTGCTTGGCGAGAAAGCTGTCTCCTTTGGCAGCTTCTGATTTGACAACCTTTCCCTTTTCAAACCTGAGTCTCACGCTTTCCACATAGTTCCCGTTGCGGTACGAAGGTTGATCCGCATAATAAGTCCCTTTCCCTTTCGTGCCCCGCCAGTCCGGAGAGAGAAAGATCTCGAAACTCGGAATATTGTGGCCTGTGATGCCCACCCACCTTCTTCTTTCTCCGGGGGTGATTACCAAATCCACATGATCGGATTCCACTTGAAGCCTCTCGATCGTCATGCGGTTCAGCCATGCTTTGATCTCCAGAGCATTCCGATAGGTACCCTCCCACGCGGCAACAGGATTCTTCTTGTCCAGATAACAGGCTTTGATCACCTGATCGGCGTAGCGAGCCATGGGGAGTTTTGCCTGTTTTGCCAGTTCAGCGGTGGGAAAAAGGCAGAGGGTCCAGCTGAACTTCCCTGTTTCCTCTCTCCGATCCAAAATGTCCTTCAGGGATTTCCTTGCCACGGCGGCTCTGCCGATTTTCCTGGAGTCTACGTCTGCAAGGTGGGTCAGCGAATCAGGAGCATGAAGGTAAATGCCGCCGTTGAGTTTCTGATAGAGCTCCTTCTCCCCGGGCGNTTGNAACACGAGCTGTNTTTTGTTCGCTTTCACAAAGAACTGTTTTTCCATTCTCGGGGTCATGCCCACNCGAAGAACCGGGTTCATGCCCGCATCGAGCAAGCTCGCCTGAAGCGCTTCGGCCAGTCTCAGAGCCGGCAGTTCATAGCGGATCATTATCACTTCACTCTTTTTGATCGGCCCTTTTCTCGCCTTNGCCAAAGCCCACAGAAGCACATCGCAGTACTTCTTAATCGTTTTCTCGCTAAACGCCATGGTGTTCCCTCAACTCCTCCCCACAAGGTTGATCAGACATGTTCTCCGTGTCTTTGCTGTCATTCCCGCGAAAGCGGGAATCCGGTACTTTAAGGTTTTTCTAAACCCCTTTCAGCACTCTCTCAGGATTTGTGTTCCAGTCTGGGTAAATGAATTTCTTTATCGCCGTAGCTTTCAAACAACCTCACATGCCGTTCTTCTTCCTCGATGATCTCCTTGAGCTCCCGGCTCGCTTCTTCATCGGGCATGAAAGACCCGATCATTTCGTAAAAAAGAATCGTATCCTTTTCGAACTCTATGGCGAGAGCCACGAGTTCCTCTACGCTCCTGAGCTTTGAAACGTCAGCTTCTTTAAGGGAAAAGGTCTGAGTCCCAAGGATATCCTTCAGCATGGAGGTGCCCATTTCATCCAGGAACGGATTCTCTCTCTTCTGTTTCACGGCATCCATTCTTTTCACGAAAAAGTCCACGTGCTTGACTTCTTCTTCAGCGAGCTGTTCTAGCATGTCGGCGATGGGCTTGCTCCAAGCCTGTTTTAGCGCATCGCGATAAAACTTCTCCCCGTTTTTTTCTATCCGTATCCCCAGCTCATAGACCTCGGCAAGTGAGAACATAGCTTATCGCCTCTCTGAAAAGCGTGACCGTTTTTTCAAGGATTGAACCGAGAGCAAACCCTGCCGGGGAATATACCAAAAGGTTGCTTTTTTACCAAGAGGATTTGGAGCTTGTCCCTTATGAAAGCATTCGGCGGCGCTTGACAAGGAGCGGTTCTCTCTTAATTTTTCTAAGACTGGCCCAAAAGACCTTACGATGTCTAGTCTCCCCTCCCCTGGCGGGAGGGGATAAAGGGGAGGGGGAAACGGCAAGGTTTGGGAATCCCAGCGTCTTTTTCAGCCGCACTCCCGGACGCATTGGCAATCTGCAAGGAGATTAAGAAAGTGTTAAGAAAACTCGTTGTCGGTCCCTATCAGACCAACTGCTACATACTGGGATGCAAGCAGACGAACCAGGGATTGGTTATCGACCCTGGAGATGAAGTGCTTCGCATTGTCAAAGAAATAACCCGATCCGGCCTCAATATAAAGCATATCGCGATCACCCACGGCCATATCGACCACGTGGGCGGTGTATCGGAANTGAAGCGGATCACAAAGGCTCCGGTTTTGATCCACCGTCTCGATGCCGGCGGCCTCGGCGTAAGGCCCGACGGCTTTTTGGAGGAAGGACAGGTCCTCCAGGTGGGGACCTACAGCCTCTCTATCATCCACACGCCCGGGCATTCGGTCGGCGGCGTGTGCCTCTATGCGCCTGGAGCCGTGTTTACCGGAGATACTTTGTTTGCAGGCTCGGTAGGGCGCACCGATTTTCCTGGCGGGAGCCATGAATTGCTTGTAGAAGGGGTGAGAAAGAAGCTCTTCCCTCTGGGAGATGACTTGAGAATTTATCCGGGACATGGACCTGAAAGCACGATCGGTAGAGAACGCCAGACCAATCCCTTTTTCCGCCTGGCCCGGTATGCATGACCGGCGTGGAATTTCATGCGCTGAGTCGACGTTACGGTGTCCCCTATTCCACGCGGTTCTCATAACTCATCGCTCATTACTGAATTAACCTGGGAGCAAACCGATGACAGAGCAATTGATCAACCGCGGGGTCGAACTGATTCAGGCAAGCAACAAGATTCTCGTTTTCGTGGGCGCAGGCTTAAGCACCGAGTCCGGCATTCCGGATTTCAGAAGCCCAGGCGGCGTGTGGGACAAGTACGATCCCTCGGACTTCTACTTTGAAAGAATTGTTTCCAGTGAAAGCGCGAGGGAAAAGTACTGGCAAATGAGCACCGAGTTCTGGGACACCATGAAAGACGCTCTACCGAGCCGCGGGCACTTCGCCATCCTGAAACTCGAAGCATTGCGTAAGCTGAGCGGCATCGTGACCCAGAACATCGACAACCTTCACCACAAAACCGGAAACGCGCCTGAAAACATCATCGAGATCCATGGGAATGCCTTTACCGTCTCATGCCTGAGCTGCGGCAAGAAGTATGACCGGGGACTGATCCAGGAGAGACTCCAATCAGGGGTGAAGGTCCCTTACTGTGACGACTGCTCCGGCATCCTCAAACCGGATACGGTTTCTTTCGGACAATCCATGCCTGAAGACAAAATGTCTAAGGCCTACCGGCTCGCCGGCGAGAGTGATCTCTGCATCGTGCTTGGCTCCTCTCTCGTGGTCTATCCTGCAGCGTACATCCCGATGCACGCGGTTGAAAAAGGCGCAAAGCTCATCATTATCAACAGGGATGGAACCGGTCTGGATTCGAAGGCGGATCTCGTTGTTCACGATTCCATTGGGAAAGTGTTTGGAGATATGGTGGATCGTCTGGCCACCCTGCCCCACTGAGCCTGAAGTCCCCTCTTCTTCCCCACCATTTTTCTCTTGCAATAAGAGCTGGTTGTATCTATTTTATCTCCCCATACTTGATGGCTTTGCAACAAGCCGGGAAAACTTTTTTTCGTCATTTCGGCGAAAGTCCCTCGACAGGCTCGGGACCCTGAACTTGTCGAACGGGCCGGAATCCAGTATTTCCCGGTCAAAATCATAGCACCTGGACCTTGGGCACCCCGCACAGAGCTGAAGACCCCGGGGTCCCACAACTTAGGAGGCTTCGGGAGCAATGCTCAAAATAGGATTTGCAGGTTGGAGAGGCATGGTAGGCTCTGTTCTCATGGAACGGATGCTGGCGGAGAAGGATTTCAAAGGCTACGAACCGGTCTTTTTTACGACCTCCAGTGTCGGTGGAAAGGGCCCGGATGTGGGGCTCGATATACCGCCTCTCAAGGATGCCTTTGACCTCAAGCGGCTTGCCTCGCTCGATATCGTAGTCACCTGTCAGGGCGGCGATTACACGCAGAAGGTCTACCCTGAACTGCGCAAGAAAGGATGGAAAGGCTACTGGGTGGATGCGGCTTCCACGCTCCGCATGGACAAAGACAGCATCATCGTGCTCGACCCTGTGAACAGGAAGGTTATCGACGAGGGTCTGGGAGCAGGGATCAAAACCTATGTGGGCGGAAATTGCACGGTGAGCCTTATGCTCATGGCGGTTTCCGGTCTGTTTGCTGCAGGTCATGTGGAATGGATTTCTTCCATGACCTACCAGGCAGCTTCAGGCGCCGGCGCAAACCACATGAGGGAACTCATCGCACAGATGGCTTCTCTTGGTTACGCTGCAAAAGACTTGCTGGCCAATCCCACTTCCACGGCCCTTGAGATTGACAGCCTGATCACCGGTGAACTTCGAGGCTCTTCTCTTCCTGTTCAATATTTCGGAGNCCCCCTCGCAGGGAGTCTGATTCCGTGGATTGACAGAGCGGTAGAGAATGGCCAGACCAGAGAGGAGTGGAAAGGTTTTGTAGAGACGAACAAGATCCTGGGAACCAAGAAGCCGATTCCTGTGGACGGAATCTGCGTGCGCGTCGGAGCCATGCGCTGCCACAGCCAGGGCCTGACGATCAAGCTCAACAAGGACGTGCCCCTGGATGCAATCATCGACCTGATCGAAATGGGGAATGACTGGGTCAAGGTGATTCCCAATGACAAGGAGTCCACGGTCAAGCACCTGACCCCTGCCGCCGTGAGCGGCACTCTCACGGTGCCGATCGGCCGCATTCACAAGATGATGATGGGGCCGGACTATGTGACCGCTTTTACCTGCGGGGACCAGCTCCTCTGGGGTGCTGCAGAGCCGATCCGAAGGATTCTGAACATCATCATCGAGCACCTGTCGTGACAGCTATCCGGTCCACGGCGCACGGCTCAAGGCGCACGGTAACCCCTTAGACTTGGTTTTTCCGTGTCCCGTACGCTTCCGTCATGCCCGCGCAGGCGGGCATCCATGATTTTCTTCAGTTCTTTGGTGTTCCCTGCACCTTGCACCGTGAACCGTGTACCTTCTTCGTAAATCCCATTGACACCGGCTCTTTCGCTCATTAATATACGCCGCGGAAGTGGAAAGCTCACTGGTGGGGCTCCCGGACTTCAAATCCGGTGTAACGGGCTAAAACCTGTTAGGTGGGTTCGATTCCCATGCACTTCCGCCAAACGATAATAAATCAAGGGGTTAAGCCGCATGCTTAAACCCCTTTTTTATGCCCTTTAGACATGCTAAGAACCCTTGGTGTCACCATTGGTGTAACTA
>JGI20214J51088_10002246_pt1 | contig 12925 bp, 11 predicted proteins | sample WetSurMetagenome_FD_51088 | JGI IMG/M metagenome (IMG submission 51088)
TGACCAAGTGGGAACCGTGGAGGTCTGCGGACGCTTCTCCTGCAACAATGAGCACAAGTCTTGAATTCACGGGATCAGCAAACGGCCTGAAATTTTCTTGAACCCTTCTCGATCTGATCGATGATTGCCAGGGCGTATTGGAGCGCTCGTCGTCCGTCATGACCGGAAACCGCCGGTTCAGACCCTTTGAGAACCGCATCGATGAAGGACGCAATCTGGTCCGCCAAGGGATCGCGGCCGGGGAACTGCATCCGGTTCGAGGTGACCTGAGGGAAATTGTTGGCGTCTCTGAGGATGCCGTCAAGTTTTGTCACGGTCAACTCCCTCTTGAGGCAGTTGACAGACATGTAGGCGTCCTGCTGGAAGATCCGGATCTTGCGCAAGGCTTTGTCAGACACCCGGCTGGCTGTCAGGTTGCCCACGGTTCCATTTTCAAAAATCAATCGCGCATTGGCAATATCCGTCTTGTCGGTGAGGACGGACATCCCCACGGCGTGAAGCTCCTTCACCTCGGATTTGACGATGTGAAGGATAATGTCCAGGTCGTGGATCATGAGGTCAAGGACCACGTCCACGTCCGTTCCCCTGGGAGTGAAAACATTCATCCGGTGCGATTCGATAAATATGGGGCAGGTCAGCATGGTTTCCATTTCGACCACCGCGGGATTGAACCGTTCCACCAGGCCGACTTGGAGAACCAGTCCTCTGCTCTGGGCCATGTGGATCAAGGTGTCCGCCGGTTCGATGAGGTAGGTGATCGGCTTTTCCACCAGGAGGTGAACGCCGGCCGACAGCACATCCTTGGCCACTTCGTAGTGTTTCTCCGTGGGCACGGCCAGGCTGACGGCATCCACCTGAGACAGAAGCTCATGGTAATTGCGGTAGACTTTTGCCCCGTACCGGTCAGCGATCAGGTCCGCACGAGCGGGATCGCTGTCCACAATGCCGAGGAGATCCGCTGCTGGGATGGCCTTATACTTCTGGACGTGGTACTCTCCGAGGTGGCCGACCCCGATCACACCCACTCTGATCCTCTTCTGTTTCAATTCCTGTCGATCTCCACCGAAACGGTTCATGAAAGATGAAAGGCCCTTCGGTCCGCGAGGTCCCGGTGTCTCAGAAAATCAAAGGGACACAATGGCAATACTTGATTGATCAGCATATGAAATCATATCGACTTTGTCAAAGATCAAGGTTTTCCCCGCTTCGATGGCCAGGACCGAGGCCTTCACCCGGGACATCGCCTGAATCGTCTCCAGCCCCACGGAGGGCACATCGAACCGCAGATCCTGGTTCGGCTTACTGACCTTTACGACAACGGCCTTTTCCTTTGCGAGCGCCCCTCCCCGCAGAATGGTCTCATTCGTGCCCTCGATGGCCTCCAGAGCGAGAACCGTTTTTTTCCTCACCACCACGCACTGGCCGATGTCCAGACGACCGAGCTCCTTGGCGATATTCCATCCGAACTCCACATCCTCTCGCTCCTCCTGGTTCGGCTTTTTGCGAGTCAGGTTTCCGCGNGGAGCCAACAGTTCCGGCAGGTGTTCAGCGGAGCTGACGATGAGGATTCCTTCCCTTTGCAGTTCTCCGGCGACCGCCCGCAGGATGTCGTCGTCGTGGAAGATGGCAAGCTTGGACATGAGAGTCAGGCCTCTCAGATCGGGCCGGACATTCTCAAACATCTTCTTCTTGTTGATCGTGCCCGCCATCACGGTCTTCGTGACACCGGCTTTCTTGAGGGCTTTGATGAGATGGCCCAGTTGTCCCAACTTGATCCATGTCAGTTCGTCGACTTTTTGAGCAAGGAGAGGATCCGTTTCGCCCTCATGGGCCACGGCGACCACTCTCAGCTCTTTTTCCCTGGCGGCGTCCGCCACCATGAGCGGAAAAACGCCTCCTCCTGCAATCAATCCTAGAGCCTCTTTATCATGGAGTTTTTTGGTCATAGTCGAAGTAGAGTCTTACATAAACAATTCTTCGCAAACCGCATGGATCTCTTCGAGCCCGGACCGGGGGGTGTAGTCTCTTTAGAGCCGCACAAAACCAGTAAACAGTAGGCAGTAAGCAGTCTCCAGTAATTCCGTTTTTGTTGTTTGCACTGCTTACTGATTCCTGCATACTGCTTACTTATCCCTTGTTCGGGGAAGGTTCGAAGGCAAGGGGGCGGTTGGCGGGATGAGTCCATATTCCGGTTGCGGACTCGCCAGAGACCACACCCCCCGGTCCGGGCTCACACGGTCATTGACTTCGGCCAGCGGTCTGGATTCGACACAGGCCTNCGCTTGTGGCTTGAACCCTCACCGCAGGACTCCTCGCTTTGAGGATTCCACGAAATCGAGGAGCATGTCGAGCTCCGGAAAGGGTTCTAGTTCTTGTCTCGCTTTTTTCACCCCTTCGCTGAACAGGGTATTGTCCCTCCAGATGATGCTGTAAGCCTTCTTGAGGCCGTCCAGTTTCTCCTTGGAAAATCCAAGGCGCTGGAGCCCCCTCCGGTTGACCCCATAGAGCTTCGCTCTGGGTCCGGCCACGATCATGAACGGGGGGGCGTCCCGATCGACACCGGTCTTGCCCCCGAGGAAGGCGTAGGACCCTATTCTCACAAATTGGTGAACCGCGGCCAGGCCGCCGAGAATCGCGTAGTCCCCCACGGAGACGTGACCCCCAAGGGTGGCCACGTTCGACATGATGATTTTGTTTCCCAGAACGCAGTCATGGGCTACGTGCGCATAGGCCATGAGATAATTGTCACTGCCGATGATCGTGACCCCATCCTGCTTGGTGGTGGCTCGGTTGACCGTCACAAATTCCCGGAAGATATTGCCGTCGCCGATCTTCACAGCCGTGTCTTCACCGCGGTACCCGATATCCTGCGGCGGTGACCCTATGGAAACGAAAGGAGAGATCTGGTTCCTTTCCCCGATCTCCGTGCGGCCTTCGATCACCACATGGGAAGCCAGGACCGTATCGCGGCCGATCTTAACGTGGTCGTGAACCACACAGTAAGGACCCACTTTGACCCCTTGGGCCAATTCCGCGCGAGGACTGACCACTGCTGTAGGATGGATTTCCATTTGAAACCTTGTCCGACCCCTCTCACCCGATGGTGGCGATGAGCTCCGCTTCGGCAACCAGCTCATCGCTCACAAAGGCTTTTCCCGCCATTTTCCAAATCCGGGAGCCTGTCCTGAGCGTGACAAGTTCGAAGACAAGCTGGTCGCCCGGGACGACAGGTTTTCTGAATTTCACTTTGTCCATGGCCACGAAGTAAAACTCCCGGGGGCCCTCCTTTTTCATGTCTTCCGGCATGGAGAACCCGGCAAGTACCCCCCCGACCTGGGCCATGGCCTCGATGATGAGCACTCCGGGCATGATGGGGTTGCCGGGAAAGTGACCCTGGAAAAAGGGCTCATTGATCGTGACGTTCTTGATTCCCTTCACCCGCTTTCCGGGTTCGAGTTCCGTCACCCTGTCGACGAGCAGGAAAGGGTAGCGGTGGGGAAGGATTTTAACGATTTCTTCGTAGCCGAGCGGAAGATTCATGTTGTTCCTCATTTTTCCAAATCGTCCAGCCGTTTCTCCAATCGGCGGAGACGGGCCACAAGCTCAGGGAGCTGAGGAATCAGAGCGGACGTTTTAAGCCAAAGCCGGTGGGGAATGGCCGGGGACCCTGACACGATTTCACCTGGGCCGAGGGATTTCGCCACACCCGACTGCGAGCCGATCATGGACCGGTCCTCCACCCGGAGGTGATCCCGAACGGCCACCTGGCCGCCGATCACGACCTGTTTTCCTACGGACACGCTTCCCCCGATCGCTGCCTGCGCAACAAGGACCGTGTCTTCGCCGATCACGACGTTGTGAGCAATCTGTACCAGATTGTCGGTTTTGACTCCCCGTTTAATCCATGTTTTTCCAAGAGCCGCGCGATCNATGCAGTTATTGGCTCCGATCTCCACNTGATCATCGATTTGCACAATCCCCATTTGGGGGATCTTCACATTTGTCGCTCCGTCGCGGACAAAACCGAACCCGTCGCTTCCAATCACCGTGCCTGCGTGGATGACGACGTCATTTCCAATGACACAGCCGTTCATGACGGTGACGTTTGGAAAGAGGACGGTGTGGTTCCCAATTCTGACCCTCTCTCCGACGAAGACACCGGGAAAAAGAACCGCGTCATCGCCGATCACCGCTTTTTCCCCAACATAGGCCAGGGGATAGATGGAAACATTTGCGCCGAGCACCGCACTCTCTGAGACGAAGGCCTTTTCACTGATCCCCTGAAACCTGGAAACAGGGGGAGCAAAAAGGGCCGCCACCTTTGCATAGGCCAGAGCCGGATTGCGAACGATAACCTCGGAGCCCTTAAAGCCTGGGTACGGCTCCGCAATAAAGATCGCCGAGGCTTTTGTGCTTCTTAAGTCCTCTTTGAAGCGGGGATCGGCAAAAAAGGAGATCTGGCCCGGGCAGGCTTCAGCCAGAGAGTTGATGCCTGTGATGACCACCCGGTCATCTCCCAGGACCTTTCCTCCAACCCGGTCCGCAATCTCCTTGAGATTAAATTCCAAAAGCCCCTCCCTTTAGGGATTCTGCTTGTCGTAGGCCTCCGTGACGCGATCCGTAAGGTCAATCGTGTTGTTGAAGTAGAGGAGGCCGAGGGTTCTCCTCTCCAGGATGATGGTGTAGCCCTCTTTCTTTCCCATNTCCTCNACGACCTTTTCCANNTCCTTCATGACCTTTTTGATGGCTTCCATCTCGGTTTCTTTCATTTCCTGTGAGTACTCATCGTACATGAACTTGAACTGGCGCTGTTTTTTCTCGAACTCTCTTTTTTTGTCTTCCTGGGCGTCCAGGCTCAACATCATGCTCTGCTTCTTCAATTCTTCCTCNAGTTTGCCAACGGCGTTTCTTTCATCGTTCAGTTTTTGTTGCATGTCGTCAAACTTCTTTTTCACCACGAGGCTTGCCCTCTGAAACGCCTTGGAGTTCTTTTGAAATTTCTGAAGATCCACGACGCCCACCTTCACGTTCTGAGCCGCAAGCGGAGCCGGCTGCAAAAAGACCACGGCCAACAAACCCAAAAGCACACCAATCAATCCTTTCATAAGTCCCCCTCATTTTGAGTTGATACAGACTAAGACATTCGAATGTTTTCTACCAGTTCCCGCCGATTTGAAATTCAAAATTGCCCGTCGGGTCACCCGGTCTCCGATTCAAGATATACCCGTATTCCAGCCGGATCGGGCCGAGCGGAGAATACCAGCGAACCCCTGCCCCCGCGGACCTGGGTATATTGGAAAAGGTGTAAGTCTCCTCTCGGGTGAACACGTTACCCATGTCGTAGAAGACGACCCCTGTGACCCCCTGCTCGGCCAGCAAGGGGAAACGAAACTCGAAATTGTAAATCATCATTTTTGGACCGCCTATGGTATCCCCGTTGGGGGCGGTCGGGGAGATGCTGTCCAAGTCGTAACCTCGGACCGTGTTGAGCCCTCCAATCCGGTACAGCTGATAGCTGGGGATGGTTTTATTCTCCCTTTCCTGCATGTAGCCCCATCGGCCTTCGACCATGAAAGCCGTGTCCCATCGCCACGGGAAATACCATTGCGTCGTCGCTTCATACCGGTTGAAGTAGACGTCGCCTCCCAAAACCCCTCCGGCGTACTGGAAGGCCAACATGTTGTACGAGCCGCTTCGGGTGTTCCAGGGTCTGTCTTTGCTGTCCCTGATCACACTGAAGGTCATGCTGCTGGTCACGCTATATCCCTGCATATCCACGATTTCAAAAGCCGCATCGCTGTCGACATCTTTGATCAGCGTGTTATCGTAGGCGTACACCGCCCCGGCTCTCGTGTACTCGTCGAAACCTAAAGGAAAACCAAACTTGAGAGCTCCGCCAAAGCTGTCCCGGGTATAGTCGTCATAGATATGCTCCCACTTGAAGATATCCATACCACCGGAATACTGAGTGTCCCAAAGCCTGGGGTCGTTGTAGCGGATATCGTAGAACTGGGTCTTTGTGCTGATCCTCACCCCGGCCATCAGGCTTCGCCCGGTTCCAAAAAGATTCTTTTGTGCCACCTGCACGGTTCCCGTGGGCCCGTCGTAGCCGCTGTAGCCTGCGCCCAGGGTGAAGGATCCCGTGGGCTTTTCCTTGACATTGACGCTGAGATCCATCAGTTCCTCGGNACTGCCTTTCTTGGTCTGGATCTCCACATCCTCGAAGAAGCCGAGGCGATTGAGGTTCGCCGTGCTTCTCCTCATCCCCAGTCCGCTGAAGTATTCCCCTTCGTACACTTCAAGCTCGCGCCGGATGACGTTGTCTCTGGTGATGGTATTCCCGGTGATAGCGATCCGCTCGAACCGGACCTTGCTGCCCTTGTTCGCCTGGTAAGCGATGTCTACGGTGTGATCCCTGTCATTTTCCTTGCTCAGCGGCACCACCTCCGCATAGGCATAGCCTTCATCGGCATAGATATCTCGCAGGGCCATCACGTCTTTTCGAACAAGCTCCCGGCTGAAGGGTTCTCCCTTGACCAGGGCCACTCTCTTGAGCAGCTCTTCAGAGGGCACAATGAGATCGCCCACCACGGTCACGTCATTCACGAAATACTGGTTTCCTTCAATGATCTCTATCGTGACGATCAGACCGTATCCGGCCTCATAACGGACCGCGGGCTCCCCGACCTTGACACGGAGGTATCCCTGGTTCTGGTAAAAAACCGTAATCTTCTGGGCATCGGTTTCAAGCCTCTTCTTGTCGAGCACGCCGGACTTTGTGAACCAGGAGAGCAGTCCTTTCTCGCTGGTATCCATGACGTCTTTGAGTTTGCCGTCCTTGAACTTCGTATTCCCCACGAACTCGATTTTCTGGATGTAGACCTTGTCCCCTTCCGTGATTTCGTAAGCCAGGGCCACCTCATTTCGGGGAATGTCTTCCACCTTGTCGGTGATCTCAACCGTGTAGTAGCCCTCCTGGCGGTAGTAGTCCCTCAGTTTGACCACGCTCTGCTTGACCTCGTTCGGATTGTAGATGGAATAGAGCTTGATGCCGGACTCCTTGGTGAGGTCCTCCGCTTTGATCTTCTTGTTCCCCGTGAAGGTGATTCTTCCGATGGAAGGCTTTTCAACGACATTGAAAATGACGATCTTTCCCTTGGCGCCGTCTTCCGTTTCGATAGTGACATCCCTGAAGTAGCCCATTCCGTAAATGGCGCGAAGATCCTTGTCGAGTTTTTCGTAGTCCAGGCTCTCCCCTTTACGGCTTTCCACGATCGCGAGAATGGCATCGCTTTCAACGCGCTGATTGCCTTTGACGACAACGGAGTCAATCTGAGCGACCCCGGCGATCTGGTTGTAAAGGCTTTTCGATGCTCGGTCCACCGCTTCGTTGAGCCGATCGATATCGTCCTCCACCATGAAGAGGGAGAAGGGGGGCTTCTCCCCGGTCACATCCATCGCTTTCAAATCGAGGCTGATCCTCTTGCCGATCTGCGTAAGGCTTCCGGAGATGACCAGGTCCGCCCCAACGTTCTTACCCAGGGTGATAAGCTCTGCGGGGTCAGGCGAAGGGAGAGAGGCGACAGGGTGTCTGTTGATCNCGCTCGGAGGGATCACGGAAAACCCCACCTTGGCCAGTCGATCGGTCAACAGGTCCTGCAAGCTGCGTTTGAGGGTTTCAGAAGGTTGCGGGGTGTACAGGGTGAAGGGCAGGACCGCAACCGTCTTTTTTTGTTGAGCGCCCGAGATGCAGGGAAGCAAAACGACAAACCCGACGGCCAAAACGAGCNCAAGCGCCTTCGTGATCCACTCTGTGTTCTTAACGCTTAGCGACATGGTTTCATCCCCGCTTTTCAGCATGAACGCGGCCGTCCACGAGTTCGATTTGCCGTGACATTCTCTGGGCCAGCCTTTGATTATGGGTCACGATGACCATGGTGAGTCCTTCAGTCTGGTTCAAGTTCACCAAGAGATCAACGATTCCGTCTCCTGTCGTCATGTCCAGATTCCCGGTCGGTTCGTCCGCCAGCAAGAGCTTTGGGCTCATGACCAGGGCCCGAGCAATGGCCACCCGCTGCTGTTCCCCGCCTGACAGCTCTCCGACGCGATGGGTGAGCCTCGTCTTGAGGCCTACCTTGGTCAGGATCCCCTCTGCTCTTCCCTCGGCTTCTCTCCTGCTCATTCGCGCAATCAGAGCCGGCATCAGGGTGTTTTCAAAGGCGTCAAATTCCGGGAGAAGGTGATGAAACTGGAAGACAAACCCCATGTCCCTGTTCCTCAGCTTGCACAGCTCCGATTCTTCCATATCCCGGATGTCGTGGCCTTCGAAGCGGACCTCGCCCTGCGTCGGAGCTTCAAGAGTCCCCATGATGTTGAGCAGGGTCGATTTCCCGGCACCCGAGGCGCCTGTAATGGCGAGGCTTTCTCCTCTCTGGACCACCAACTCAATGCCTCTGAGGACCTCAATGGACAAGGCGTTGTGGTCAAAAGATTTGTATACCTGATGGAGTTCGAGCACGACGTCCTCTTTAAAGGTCATTCCTAACAGTCTAGCTTTTTGAAATGGATGGTTGAGGCCATGGCCTTTTCCTTGGCCTATTTCAAAAAGCTAAACGGTTACGGTCATTCATATCTCAAGGATTCCACGGGATTCAGCCTGGAAGCGTGCCGGGACGGGTAAAGGGTGGCCAGAAAAGAGATGACCAGCGCCGCTGCGATCACCAGCACGACATCCAGCATTTCCACCCGAACGGGCAGGGTGGAAATGTAATAAACATCCGATGGGAGTTCAATGAATTTGTATTTGGCCAGAAGGTGGCAGAGCCCCAGGCCGGCACCCAGTCCCACCAGAGTCCCCACCACGCCCACCAGGACTCCCTGAACCATGAAGACGGCCATGATGCTCTTCTGGGTCGCCCCCATGGCCCGCAAGATGGCCACATCCCTATTTTTTTCCATCACCACCATGACGAGGGTGCTGATGATGTTCAAGGCACCGACCAGGACGATCATGATGAGGATAACGAACATGGCGATTTTTTCCAGCTTGAGGGCGGACACGAGGCTCCGGTTCATCTGCTTCCAGTCTTTGGCCCAATAAGGGTATCCCAATTTTTTGGTCACGGCGCCGGCGATCTGATCCGCCTTGTAGACGTCAGCGACCCTCACCTCGACGCCCGTCGCCCTGTTATCCAGTCCGAGGAAGTCCTGGGCCTCCTTCAGGGACATGTACACCATGGTCGCGTCATACTCATACATGCCCGATTCAAAGATCGCTGTGATTTTGAACTTACGGTTTTGAGGAACCCTTCCTACGGGGGTGAGCTTTCCCATGGGAGAGACGACGGTGACAGGATCGCCAGGCTGGACCGCCAGCATTCTAGCCAATTCCTTTCCCACAATAATCCCAGGAAGTCCGTCATGAAGGCTATCCAGGGATTGGAGAGATCCTCTCTTGATCATGCGATCAATGGCGATCACCTTCCCTGCCGTCGACGTGTCGATGCCTCTCAAGACGGATCCGGAAACACTCCCCTGGCTGTTGACCATGACCTGACTGTAGATGAAAGGAGTGGCGGCCGCAACCCCCTCCACGGTACTCGTGTCCCTCGCGATCCTGTCGTAATCGAGAAAGGCGCCCTCGTAACTCAGAACAACCAGGTGAGAATTGACCCCCAAGATTTTACCCATGAGGTCTTCCCTAAAGCCGTTCATTACGGAGAGAACGACGATCAGAGCCATGACTCCCATCATGACGCCGATAACGGAGATCACCGTGATCACGGAAATAAAAGCCTGTTTCCGTTTGGCCTTGAGGTACCGGATGGCAAGAAAGGCTTCGAATCGCATAGCTACAACATCATCCCTTCGGGTTGGCTGGGGATCCCGAAAAAACTATTCATCCCCGGAAAGGCTGCGGTGAAGCAAACGCCAAGGCCTTTTGCAGGGCATGCGAAGGAACAGGGACTCATTTCGTTCTCATGTGCGGGAAGAAGATGACATCCCTGATGGAAGGAGAGTCCGTCAGCAGCATGACGACTCGGTCAATACCGATCCCCTCTCCGGCTGTGGGCGGGAGGCCGTATTCCATGGCGTCCAGGTAATCTTCGTCCATGTACTGCGCTTCTTCGTCTCCCGCCTCTCTGAGTGATACTTGGGCCATGAACCGTTCCCGCTGATCGACGGGATCATTCAGCTCGTTGAAGGCGTTGGCAATCTCCTTGCCGCCGATGAAAAGCTCGAAGCGGTCGGCAAGGTCGGGGTCCTGGTCGTTGCGCCTGGACAGCGGAGAGATCTCGATCGGGTACCCGTAGACGAAGGTCGGCCGTATCAGCTTCGGTTCCACCAGTTGATCGAAAATCTTGGCGAGAATCTTGCCCAGGTTGTCATCCTTCGTAAGCACGATGNCCTTGGACCTGGCAAAGGCGCTTGCGGCCTGCAAGTCCTTCAGAGCTTCCTTCGGCACACCCGCTGTGCCGGTGAGGGCGTCATACATGGCGATCCTCGGCCAGGGCGGGGTGAAATCAATGACCTGGCCCTGGTATTCGACGACAATCTTGCCGACGACTTCCCGGAGCACATGGTTGAAGAGGTCCTGCGTCAGCTCCATGAGGTCTTCAAAGGTCGCATAGGCCATGTAGAACTCGAGCATGGTGAACTCAGGGTTGTGCTTCACCGAGACCCCTTCGTTTCTGAAGTTGCGGTTGATTTCGAACACCCTCTCCAGGCCTCCGATGACGAGCCTTTTCAAGTAGAGCTCAGGAGCCACCCTGAGATAGAGATGCATTCCCAGGGCATTGTGAAAGGTCTTGAAGGGCCTGGCCGTGGCTCCACCGGGAATGGGCTGCATCATGGGGGTTTCGACTTCCAGGAAATCCCTTTTGATGAAGAACTCGCGAATCGACTGGATGATTCGGCTTCTGAGGACAAAGAGGTCTTTCACTTGCTCATTGGCGATGAGGTCCAGATACCGCTGCCGGTACCTCGTTTCCACGTCGCTCAATCCGTGCCATTTTTCGGGAAGAGGTCTCATGGACTTTGAAAGAAGGGCCACGTCGTCTGCAAGCAGGGTCAGCTCGCCCGTTTTCGTACGGAAGAAAGATCCTCGAAGGCCGATGAAGTCACCGAGGTCCATGAGCTTGAAGATCTTGAACTTGTCCTCTCCGACCTTGTCTTTCCGCACATAGGCCTGGATGCGGCCGGTCCTGTCCTTGATGTGGATGAAACTGGCCTTGCCGAAGTCCCTGAGGGCCATGATCCGGCCTGCGAGCTTAAAAGAGTCCTTTGTTTTCTCCAGGCTTTCGGAGTCCATGGCTCCGAAACGGGCAATGGCTTCGGAAACCGTGAGATCGCACCGGAAACCGGCCGGATAAAGCCTGATCCCCATTGATTTAAGGGTCTCGGTCTTCTTCTTCCTGTCTTCGAGTACTCCTGTTGTTTTCTCCGTCATTCGATCAATTGCTCCGCTCCTGCCGNGAAAGGTATTATTCAATCATTTACATAGGTTGAACGTATCCTTGTAGTCCACTCAGGCCTGACTGTCAAGGTAAAAGACAAGGATAGGGCCGGGCGAGGAAAAAGAGGTTTCTTTTGATTCTGCTGCGTGCAGGTGTTATACAATTCTCTCCCTATGGGTAAAGAGAAATCAAAGGATTAGAAAGCGAAAAGGGAGTCGTTTCCTTCAAACATGACTAAACCGGTTGCAATCCTTTGTCCCGATGCATGCGCACCTGAGAGCACGCTCAAAGACCTTTTTTCTTTTTTCGGGTCGGTCAAGATCGGCCGGCCGTGGTTTATGGATGAGCCCTTGCCTCCATCTCAGGAAGGCGCGGTCGGGATTCTTCGTCCGCCGCAGGACCTCAAGCCTTCCGGTGATTTCAAAAAGCTCCTTGCAGAATACCGGGGATGGATCAGGACGAGCCATGACAAGGGATTTGATGCGTTTCTAGCCTTCAAAGAGCAGGCATCTCACGGAGAAGAGGCTACCTGGGAAATTAGGCGCAAGCTGCGCCGAAAGGAAGATCGCCCCGAGGAAAAGCGGAAAAGAAACGCTTTGAAATGGAACCTGTTGCTGCATCTTGCCCACGAGATCCGGGAGCAGGGAAGCGAGGCGGAGGAATTGCTGAAAACCCTGAAGGGAAAAGATTCCCCCCTCAAAGGGGTGATCGAGGAGGAAGAGCCACCCGGTCCTCTATCCGATCTGCCTGAGGGGGAGGGTCTATTCAGTCTCTCGGAGGCGAGTATGACTCAGGTGCTGGAGGCCTGGTTTTCTCTTTTCGAAGAGCATCTACGCGGCGATGAGAGCCTGCTCATCCTTAGCCCTGCCCTCTTTCAATACCTCTGCGACACCTGGGAGGAATGGGGCGAAGGGCCGGCGGCGGAGGCTGTCCTGGGAGAGACGGTCCTTTCGATGCGGTTCCCTTTCCTCAAGGGAGCGCCGGCCAACGGGATCGTGAGACATCTTTCAGGGAAAACCATCGGCCGGCTAATCGTATCGAAATCATATTGACAATGCGCTCCCCCTCACCCCACCCTCTCCCCCAAGCGTGGGGGAGAGGGTGGGGTGAGGGGGATCCTGAGTGTGCAGACAATTATGTGACCATTGACAGTCGGAGAGAAACAAGCGCATGGTCAGTGAGAGTCCATTGAGAGGTGAGGAACTCGAGAAAGAAGGCTGGGTCAAGCAATTCGTTGCAAACGAACCGCGGCTCAGCGAAGCGGTTAATCTTTACACCGAGTTGGGCTTTGAGGTGCACCTCGAGCCTCTCCCAAAAGGACAGGAATGCAACACGTGCGCCGGTACGGAAGGGCACCAAGAGAAGGAGGAGTGCCGGGTCTGTTTCGAAGGCTTTGAAGATCAGTACAAAATCATTTTCACAAGGCGAAGAAAAGAGAGGAACCGCAGTCCAGTCGAAGGGTTGACTCA
>JGI20214J51088_10002247_pt1 | contig 12920 bp, 13 predicted proteins | sample WetSurMetagenome_FD_51088 | JGI IMG/M metagenome (IMG submission 51088)
TGCGCGCTCTTGCGGCGCAGCGCGAAGCGGTAGGCGCACAGGCTGGACTTTTGTACGGTCTGCTTCGCAGGGCCACCTGGATCCAAACCCACGCCGCTCTAACAAGCGGCGGCGCTACCCCTCCCCGCCCTGAACGGCGGGGTTTGCCGTGCACTGGGTCAGACCAGGACCAGGTTGGTCCGGTGGATCATCTCGGGCTCGTTCGCGTAGCCGAGCAGAGATTCGATCTGCGCCGAAGGCCGGCGCGCGATGAGCCGGGCCTCGGCCGACGAGTAGTTCGCCAACCCGCGCGCGACCTCGGCACCGGCGGACGTGCGCACCGCGATCACGTCGCCGCGCGCGAACTCGCCCTGGACCTCGGTAACGCCGATCGGCAGCAGACTCTTGCCCTCGTCACGCAGCTTCACGGCGGCGCCGTCGTCGACCACGACCGCGCCGCGAAGCTGCAGGTGGTCGACCATCCATTGCTTTCGCGCCGCCATCTTGGCGGTGCCGGCGACGAGCGCGCTGCCGATGCGCTCGCCGCGCGCCAGGCGCAGCAGCACGTCGGGCTCGCGGCCCCAGGCGATGACGGTGCTCGCGCCGCTGCCCGCNGCGCGCTTGGCGGCGAGCACCTTGGTGATCATGCCGCCGCGGCCCAGGTTCGACCCGGCGCCGCCTGCCATCAGCTCGAGCGCGGGATCGCCCGCNCGGGCCTCGTCGACGAAACGCGCCTGCGGGTTCTTGCGCGGGTCGGCCGTATACAGGCCGCGTTGATCGGTGAGGATGACCAGCGCGTCGGCCTCGACGAGGTTCGCGACNAGCGCGCCCAGCGTGTCGTTGTCGCCGAACTTGATCTCGTCGTTGACGACCGTGTCGTTCTCGTTGATGACCGGTATCACCTTCAGCGCCAACAGCGTGAGCAGCGTCGAGCGCGCGTTCAGGTAGCGCTCGCGATCGGCGAGGTCGGCATGGGTGAGCAGCACCTGCGCGCTTTGCATGCCCTGCTCGGACAGCCGTGTCTCGTACATCTGCACCAGCCCCATCTGGCCGACGGCCGCGGCGGCCTGCAACTCGGGCAGCTCCTTCGGCCGCACGGTCCAGCCCAGGCGCTTCATGCCCTCGGCGATCGCACCGCTGGACACCATCACCAACTCGCGCCCGTCACGGGCCAGCGCGGCGAGTTGGCGCGCCCAGTTGCCGATGGCCTCGCCGTCGACGCCGCGACCCTCGTTGGTGACCAGGCTCGAGCCAACCTTGACGACGATGCGTCGCGCGCCTGCGAACACGCCCGGACCGCTGNTCGCGGCTTCGCTACTCATCGCCGCCCTCGCCTGCGTNGAAACGCAGGTCCGGCAAGGGTGCCACGCGCTGCTGCTCGGCAACGTGGTGCCANATCCTTTCGATCATCGGCTGCAGGCCGTCGCGCGCNAGCGCGGAGATTGCGAACACCGGCCCCTTCCAGCGGAAGCGGCGCACGAACTCGGCGATCCGGGCTTCGCGCTCCTCGAGCGGCACCATGTCGAGCTTGTTCAGCACCAGCCAGCGCGGCTTCGCGTGCAGCTTGGGGTCGTACTTCTTCAGCTCGGCGACGATCGCGCGCGCCTGCTTGACGGGATCGACGCCCTCATCGAACGGCGCCAGATCGACGATGTGCAGCAGCAGCCGCGTGCGCTGCAAGTGGCGCAGGAACTGGTGGCCGAGGCCGGCGCCTTCGCTTGCGCCCTCGATCAAGCCCGGGATGTCGGCGACGACGAAGCTGCGCTCGGGTCCGACGCGAACCACGCCCAGATTCGGATGCAAGGTCGTGAACGGATAGTCGGCGATCTTGGGCCGCGCGTTCGAGATCGCCGCGATCAGCGTGCTCTTGCCCGCGTTGGGCATGCCGAGCAGACCGACGTCGGCAAGCACGCGCAGTTCGAGCTTGAGCTTCTTCGCCTCGCCCGGCCAGCCCGGTGTCTTCTGGCGCGGCGACCGGTTCGTGCTGCTCTTGAAGTGCAGATTGCCGAAGCCACCGTCGCCGCCCTTGGCCAGCAGCACGCGCTGATCGTGCTCGAGCAACTCGACGATCGTCTCGCCCGTCTCGGCGTCCGAGAAGATGGTGCCCACCGGCACGCGCAGCACGATGTCGTCGGCCGCGGCACCGAACTGGTCCGAGCCGCGCCCGGGTTCGCCGTTCTTCGCCTCGTGGCGGCGCGCGTAGCGGTAGTCGATCAGCGTGTTGATGTTGCGATCGGCCAGCGCCCAGACGCTGCCGCCGCGCCCGCCATCGCCGCCATTCGGGCCGCCGAAGGGGATGAACTTCTCGCGCCGGAAGCTCACGCAGCCGGCGCCGCCGTGGCCGGCGGCGATATCGATCGTGGCTTCGTCGACGAACTTCATGGTACTCGCATGGTAGGGCTGCAAACGACAACGGCCCCGAGGGGCCGTTTCAAGGCGGTCCCGGCAGGCCGGGGCCTTCGCGTCCGCGAGCCGGGTCCGGCGTCAGGCCGGCTTGACGAAGACCGTCTGCCGGTTCAGCGCGCCCTTGATTTCGAACGAGACGCTGCCGTCGACGAGCGCGAACAGCGAGTGGTCACGGCCCATGCCGACGCCGGTGCCGGCGTGGAAACGGGTGCCGCGCTGGCGCACGATGATCGAGCCGGCCGATACCTTCTGACCGCCGAATACCTTGACGCCGAGCATCTTCGGCTGCGAGTCGCGGCCGTTGCGGGTCGAGCCGCCGCCCTTTTTCTGTGCCATTTCTCAGTTTCCCTTCAGGCGTTCACCGAGGCGATCTGCAACTCGGTGAAGTTCTGGCGGTGGCCGCCGTGCTTCTGATAATGCTTGCGGCGACGCATCTTGAAGATGCGCACCTTGTCGTGCCTGCCGTGCGCGACCACCGTCGCCTTCACGGTCGCACCCGCGACCCAGGGAGCCCCGACCTTGAGGTCCGCGCCTTCACCGACGGCGAGAACCTGCTCGATCACGATTTCCTGACCCACGTCCGCAGCAATCTGTTCTACCTTGATCTTCTCGCCGGCTGCAACCTTGTATTGCTTGCCACCGGTTTTTATGACCGCGTACATGTGTGCCTTTCAACAAACCCTTGAAACCTGCTCGGAACCGACTCGATGAGCAGAGTCCGCGCAGAGCCTTTCAGTATAGCATTTGAGCTTGCCCGCAGGCTGAGGCCGCACACACGCAAGCGCCGGCTCGCCGGCGGCGCCGGAAACTCCGGGTGCCACGAGCCGCCTTCCTATAATCTGCGCCACCTTCTACGGCGCGCTTCGTGCTCCAAAACTCCGCTCCCCTGGCGTCCAGCGCAGATCCGACCGACGCAGCCCTGCGACAGGTCGATGTCGTCATCCGCGAGCGGCTCGCGTCGCGCGTGGCGCTGATCGACCAGATCTCGCGCTACATCGTCAGCGCCGGCGGCAAGCGAATCCGTCCACGTCTGGTGTTGCTGTTCACGCAAGCGCTGGGCTTCGATGGGCCGGAGCGGTATGAGCTGGCTGCGATCGTCGAGTTCATCCACACCGCGACGCTGCTGCACGACGACGTGGTCGACGAATCGTCGCTGCGGCGCGGCCGGGCGACCGCGAACGCGATCTTCGGCAATGCCGCCAGCGTGCTCGTGGGNGACTTTCTTTATTCACGCGCCTTCCAGATGATGGTCACCGTGAACCGGATGCGCGTGCTCGACGTTCTGGCCGACGCAACGAACGTGATCGCCGAAGGCGAAGTCCTGCAGCTGATGAACATGCACGACCCCGACCTCGCGGTCGACGAATACCTGCGCGTCATCCGCTACAAGACCGCCAAGCTCTTCGAGGCCAGCGCCCGCCTCGGCGCGGTCCTGGCGGGCGCCCAGACTGCGCTCGAGGAGTCCTGCGCAGATTACGGCCGCTCGCTCGGCACCGCGTTCCAGCTCGTTGACGACCTGCTCGATTACGACGGCAGCAGCGACGAACTGGGCAAGAACGTCGGCGATGACCTGCGCGAGGGCAAGCCGACGCTGCCGCTGCTGATCGCGATGGCGCGCGGCACGGCATCCGAGCGCGAGCTGATTCGCGACGCCGTCAAGCAGGGCGAACTGCAGCGGCTCGACGAGATCCTCGCGATCGTGCGTCGCACCGGTGCGCTGGACGCCACCCGCGATGCCGCGCGCAGCGAGGCCGACAAGGCGCGCGACGCGATCGCCGCGCTGCCAGCATCGGAGGCGCGGACAGCTCTGCTAGAATTATGCGTTCGGGCTGTCGATCGGTCGTTCTGACGCAGACAGCATCGAAGGCAAGGCGCTCGGATCACCGTGCAGCCTGCCACATCGGGGTGTAGCTTAGCCTGGTAGAGCGCTACGTTCGGGACGTAGAGGCCGGAGGTTCGAATCCTCTCACCCCGACCAACTTTTTCCTTACGCCCCAAGCACTTAGACGATTTCGAAAGTCCGTGCTTCGAGCGTCAAGGTGGCCCGTTGCCGCAATCTTGCGTCAAAACCGCCTGGTTTCGATGAAGTAGAGCGGGATGGCTAAACAACGGTCATTACAGGTTTCTCCTAGGACATTGGAGAGCCGTCGTGGCCAGTTTGCAGAACCGTTCCCCCCTCGTCGTCACCGTCACGCGCAAGCCTGACCTGAAGCGTGAGTTCCGATTCGACCAGCCGGAGAAGGCTGATGAGTACATGGCCGCGCTGAAGGCGCAGGCAGCCCTGGCGGGCAAGACCATCGAGGTGAAGCTGGCACAGCTCGACACCTCCTGGGAGGTCCGCATCCGTCAGCGCGGGTACAAGGCCGTCAACATCACCGCCGGCTCGCTGGCCGACGCCGAGACGCTCGTCAAGGGGGTCGAGAGCGACCGCGCCCAAAGCCTGGTCATCGACTACACCAATGCACACCATGTCTCGTTCGCCGAACTGATGGTGATGCACATTGACAAGCACAAGCGCCCGAAGTCGTTCGGCCACGACTTCTACAAGGTCGCGGCCTGGCTGCGCGACAGCGGCCTGCAAGGCGTGTCGATGCTGGCGGCCTTCCAGGCCGAACGCGAGGCAGCCGGCAAGCCTCTGCCGGCTCTAAAGTTCCGCATCGCCGAAGAGATGGAGAACCTCGAGTGGATTCACAAGAAGTTCGCGCACGTCGAAGCCCAGGACATCAACGACTACGTCGACATAGAAGACGTCCGGGTGCCACATCTCGCGCATCCCAAAACGCGTGGGCTTTGGCAGCAGACCCTGGGCGATGTAGTTGTCGATGGTCTTGGCGCACACGCGCAGGAGGTTGGCCGCGTCGGCCTTCAGCACCGGCACGAACGGGGTGCCGCTCTGGGGTTGGGATGGGGGGACGTTGGTCATGAGGGCCTCAGGGTCTCGATACCTTCTGGTAGCGAGCCGTGTTTATCTGGCCCCTTGGGCGAGGAGGTCGGCTGCCGGTGAGGCGAGAAAGCCTCCTAAACGACTCAGAATCTAAGTCGAAATATCCACCCGGCTCCGTGAGTCGATTACACCCACAATCGACTCAACAAGTGATGCAAATATGGAGCTAATCGCTTCATTACACACACGGTGACACCTGCTCAGGGCGTTGCGTCGTTCAGGGCAGGGAGAATCGGCTCGATTTGTGCCGTATCGACTCGATTCAGCTCGCCAAATCGAGCCGATTTGGCCTCGACACAGTGAGGCGCTTGCGGACAAGAGGCGAGAACTGCTGACGCGCCACTCGCCCGCCCAAGACACCGCGAGTCGATTATGATCCATAATCGACTCACTTTTCGCGCCGAATACGCACGTCAATCGACTCGCGCACTGCACATGGCTCCGGAACCGGCCTACATCTGGCAGCAGCACGGCTGGCCCTTGCTGAGCTATGACCCAGTACGAGTGGGCGCAGCACTCGCCGTTGCACGACGCGCGCAAGGCGTGGTCGAAGGCAAACTGGCCGCGCTTGGCTTCGAGCAGAGATTGGAACTGGCGGCCGAGGCCTGGAGCCAGGAAGCAGTGGCCACCGCGGCCATCGAGGGCGAGCGGCTGGAACTGGCCGCCGTGCGCAGTTCGGTCGCGCGCCGGCTGGGCGTGGGCGACCAAAAGGGCCCCAATGCCCCGCGCAACGTCGAGGGCCTGCTGGACAGCATGGACGATGCGGTGACCCGCTGCGCCGACGAGGTGACCCATGAGCGACTGCATGCGTGGCAGGCCGCGCTCTTTCCGACCGGCTATTCCGGGATGACGAAGATACGGGTCGGCGGGTATCGGGAGCACGCCGAACCGATGCAAATCGTCAGTGGCCGCTTGGGCCGCGAACGCGTGCACTACGAAGCGCCCCCCTCCGCCCGGATATCCGAGGAGATGGGCCAGCTGCTTCAGTGGTTCAACGCGAGCGTCGAACCCGACACACTCGTTCGGACCGCCCTCACCCATCTGTGGTTCGAGACCATCCACCCCTTCGAAGACGGCAACGGCCGAGTCGGACGGGTGTGGGTGGACCTCGTTCTGGCCAGAGACAGCGGCGAGGCCAGCCGCCTGCTTCGAACCTCGCAGCGCCTCCTGAACCGCCGCAACGAGTACTACGATGAACTCGAGCGAGCCCAGCACGGCGGGCTCGATGTGACCGACTGGGTGACCTGGTTCGTGCAGCAGGTCCGGGTTTCTTGTGAGGAAGCGTCCAAGACCATCGACGACGCGCTGGCCAAGGCTCGCTTCTGGATGGACCACAGCGGCAAAGACTTGAACGCACGGCAACGCAAGGTCATGAACCTTCTGCTCGATGCCGGTCCGAATGGGTTCGAAGGCGGCATGAGCACCAAGAAGTACGAGAGCATCGCGAGCACTTCGCGGGCGACCGCATCGCGCGAGTTGATTGAACTGGAAGCCCTCGGCCTGCTTCAGCACATGGGTGCAGGCCGCTCGACTCGGTACTGCGTGAACCTGCCAGGTTGGGTCCCAAAGGTACCGGCATAAACTGCTCGCATCGGCGCGTCCAAACGGGCCGACGCGAGCTGGCCAAACTTCGTTCGCTTGAATTCTGGTGGGCCACACACGTTGCGGCAACTTTGCGGCAACTCGGACTGCTTGCGATGCAGGGAAACGGCAGCGAATCGCTGGTAAGCTCCTGATTCACATAGGAGCGGTCATACCGACCAGCCGACCTGTGGTAGCCGTTGAAGCATTCGGGACGTAGAGGCCGGAGGTTCGAATCCTCTCACCCCGACCATCAACTTCCTGATGCACGACCGACCTTCATCAAGGCCGGCGGCACTATTGCCGTAACTGAGTATTAACGGCCATTCGTCCGTGCTTATCTTCCGTTTACAGGGGGTGGAGGATCGGCGATGATGGATTTTCTATGCTCCGCTTGAACTGAATCGATGGCCACCGACACGCTCGTCGAGTCGCCGCAGTCGACCCTGTCCGGGGTTGCGCGCGTGCTCGTGCATGCCGGCCGCCTGAGTGCGAAGACGGCCGAGGACCTGGCCCGCAGCGCGCGCGAGCGAAAGACCAGCTTCGTCTCGGCGGTGGTCGCTGCCGGCGCCGTCAAGCCCGACGAGTTGGCGCACACGCTGTCGACCTCGCTCGCGTTGCCGCTGCTGGACTTGAACGCAGTCGACCTGCAAAAGCTGCCGCGCAACCTGGTCGACCCGAAAACCGCCAACCAGTACCAGTTGCTCGTGCTGGGCAAGCGTGGCAATCGGCTCTTCATTGGCGCCGCCGACCCGACCGATCAGGAGGCCGTCGAGCGCATCAAGTTCGCGACGCAGCTGACACCGGAATGGGTGATCGTCGAATACGACAAGCTCGTGCGCCAGCTCGACGCGCAAGGCGGCAGCGCGAACGAGGTGCTCGAATCCCTGGCCGGCGGCGACTTCGACTTCGACGTCACCGACGACACCACCGCGACCGTCGAGACGAACGAGGTCTCGGCCGAGGTCGAAGACGCCCCGGTCGTGCGCTTCCTGCAGAAGATGCTGATCGACGCGATCAACGCGCGCGCGTCCGACCTGCACTTCGAACCCTACGAGTACCACTACCGGGTGCGCTTCCGCGTCGACGGAGAGCTGCGCGAGATCACGCAGCCGCCGATCGCGATCAAGGACAAGCTCGCCTCGCGCATCAAGGTCATCAGCCGGATGGACATCGCCGAGAAGCGTGTCCCTCAGGACGGCCGGATGAAGCTGAAGTTCGGCAGCAAGGCGATCGACTTCCGCGTCAGCACGCTGCCCACGCTGTTCGGCGAGAAGGTCGTGATCCGGATCCTGGACCCGTCCAGCGCCAAGCTCGGCATCGAGGCGCTGGGCTACGAGAAGGCCGAGAAGGACCGCCTGCTCGCTGCCGTCGGCCGGCCATACGGGATGATCCTCGTCACCGGGCCGACCGGCAGTGGCAAGACGGTGTCGCTGTACACCTGCTTGAACATCCTGAACCAGCCGGGCGTGAACATCGCGACGGTCGAGGACCCGGCCGAAATCAACCTGCCCGGCATCAACCAGGTCAACGTCAACGACCGCGCCGGGCTCACGTTCGCCGCAGCGCTGAAGTCCTTCCTGCGCCAGGATCCGGACATCATCATGGTGGGTGAAATCCGCGACCTGGAGACCGCCGACATCGCGATCAAGGCTGCGCAGACCGGCCACCTGGTGATGAGCACGCTGCACACCAACGACGCGCCGACAACGCTGACGCGCTTGCTCAACATGGGCGTCGCGCCCTTCAACATCGCCGCCAGCGTGTTGCTGATCACGGCGCAGCGGCTCGCGCGGCGCCTGTGCGAATCGTGCAAGAAGCCGGCCGAATATCCGCGCGAAGCGCTGCTCAAGGCGGGCTTCGCCGAGACCGACATCGACGGCAGCTGGCGGCCCTACCGCGCGGTCGGCTGCTCGGCCTGCAACAACGGCTACAAGGGCCGCGTCGGGCTGTACCAGGTGATGCCGATCACCGAGGAGATCCAGCGCATCATCCTCAACGAAGGCAGTGCGATGGACATCGCCAAACAAGCGCAGAAGGAAGGCGTGCGCGACCTGCGCCAGTCGGGCCTGATCAAGGTTCGCGCCGGCGTGACGACGCTCGAGGAAGTCATCACCGTCACCAACGAGTAGCCGCGCGCCGACTCGACAACCCACCCGCACACCCATGGCCACAGCAGCAGCCGCCGTCCGCTCGAAGAACAGCAAGGAGCAGATCTTCGAGTGGGAGGGCAAGGACAAGAACGGCAAGCTCGTGCGCGGCGAGATCCGCGCCGGCGGCGAGGCCGTGATCGGCGCCAGCCTGCGCCGCCAGGGCATCCTGGTGACCAAGGTCAAGAAGCGCCGCACCTCCGGCGGCCGCGCGATCAAGCAAAAGGACATCGCGATCTTCACCCGCCAGCTGGCGACGATGATGAAGGCCGGCGTGCCGCTGCTGCAGGCGTTCGACATCGTCGCGCGCGGCAGCGCGAACCCGCGGCTGACCAAGCTGCTGACCGACATCCGCTCCGACGTCGAGACCGGCACGAGCCTGTCCGCCGCGTTCCGTCGCCACCCGCTGCAGTTCGACTCGCTGTACTGCAACCTGGTCGAGGCCGGCGAGGCGGGCGGCATCCTGGAGGCCTTGCTCGACCGCCTGGCGATCTACCAGGAAAAGACGATGGCGCTGAAGAGCAAGATCAAGTCGGCGTTGATGTATCCGGTCGCCGTGATGGTGGTCGCCTTCATCGTGCTGACCGTGATCATGATCTTCGTGATCCCGGCGTTCAAGGAAGTCTTCAGCTCCTTCGGCGCGGACCTGCCGGCGCCGACGCTGGTCGTGATCGCGTTGTCCGAGTTCTTCGTCAAGTGGTGGTGGGCGATCTTCGGTCTGCTCTTCGGTGGCATCTACTTCTTCCTCGAATCGTGGAAGCGGTCCGAGAAAATGCAGATGACGATGGACCGGCTGCTGCTCAAGTTGCCGGTCTTCGGCGAGCTGATCAACAAGTCCGTGATCGCGCGCTGGACGCGCACGCTGTCGACGATGTTTGCCGCCGGCGTGCCGCTGGTCGAAGCGCTCGACTCGGTCGGCGGTGCGTCCGGCAACGCGGTCTACGCGAAGGCCACCGAGCAGATCCAGAAGGACGTCTCCACCGGCTCGGCGCTGACGACCTCGATGACGGCCACCGGCGTGTTCCCGACGATGGTGCTGCAGATGGCCGCGATCGGCGAGGAGTCGGGCTCGCTCGACCACATGCTGGCAAAGGCGGCCGAGTTCTACGAGGAAGAGGTCGACGACATGGTCAAGGGCCTGTCCAGCCTGATGGAGCCCTTCATCATCGTGATTCTCGGCGTGCTGATCGGCGGCATCGTGATCTCGATGTACCTGCCGATCTTCAAGCTGGGTCAGGTCGTCTGATCGTGCAGGACCTGCTGTCCGGCGTGCCGCTGGACCTGCTGCTCTCGCCCTGGCTGCTCGCGCTGCTCGGTCTGGTGATCGGCAGCTTCTTGAACGTCGTCGTGCACCGGCTGCCGTTGATGCTCGAGCGCCAATGGTGGGGCGACGTGGCCGCGCAGCTCGGCGACCGTGACTCCTTCCGCCGCGTCTTTGCCGCCGAGGCGCCGGCCGGCCTCACGCAGGCCGGCGGCGCGCTGCAGAAGACGCTCGATGCGCTCAAGCCGCTGTCGATTGCGCGGCCCGCGTCGCGCTGCCCGAGCTGCGGCCACCGCATCCGCTGGCACGAGAACATCCCGGTGCTGAGCTGGTTGTTGCTCAAGCGTCGCTGCAGCTCTTGTGGAACCGCGATCCCTGCGCGCTACCCACTCGTCGAGGCGGGCACCGCTTCGCTCTTCGCGCTCGTCGGCTGGCGCCTCGGGCCGCAACCGGCCACCTTGCTCTGGCTCGCGGTCATCGCGGTGCTGCTCGTGCTCGCGCTGATCGACTGGGACACCACCGTGCTGCCCGACGCGCTGACGCTGCCGCTGCTGTGGGCCGGGCTGGCCGCGGCCGCGCTCGGTGCACTGCCCGGCTTCACGCTGAGCAGTTCGCTCGCGGGCGTGGCAGCGGGCTATCTCTCGTTGTGGGCGGTGTACTGGCTGTTCAAGCTGACTACCGGCAAGGAGGGCATGGGCTACGGCGACTTCAAGCTGCTCGCGGCCTTGGGCGCCTGGCTCGGCTGGCAGGCGATCCTGCCGATCGTGCTCTTCGCCTCGGTGCTCGGCGCCGTCATCGGCCTGGGCATGAAGGCGGCGGGCGCGCTGCGCGAAGGCCGCTTCGTCCCGTTCGGCCCGTTCCTCGCCGGCGGCGGCGTCGCCGTGCTGCTCGTCGGCCTGCCGCGCGTGCTCGAATGGATGGGTTGGGCCTGACTGTCGCGCCGCGGCGCGCGTTGACGATCGGCTTGACGGGAGGCATCGGCAGCGGCAAGAGCACGGTCGCGCGCTGCCTCGTCGACTGCGGCGCGCGCCTCGTCGATACCGACGCCATAGCGCGCAGCCTCACGCTCGCGGACGGTGCGGCACTGCCGGCGCTCGCCGCCGCCTTCGGTGCGGAGCTGATCGGCGCCGACGGCGCTCTCGACCGCGAGCGCCTGCGCGAGATCGCCTTCGCCGACCCAGCCGCCAAGGCCCGACTGGAAGCGATCCTGCATCCGCTGATCGGCGCCGAGGCCCAGCGCCAGGCGCAGGATCAGGGCGCGCACCCGGTCGTCTTCGACGTGCCGCTGCTCGCCGAATCGAGCCACTGGCGTCGCCGCGTCGACCGCGTGCTGGTCGTCGACTGCCAGGAGTCGACCCAGGTCGAGCGCGTGATGCAGCGCTCCGGCTGGACCGAGGACGCGGTACGACGCGTGATCGCGCAGCAGGCGCGCCGCGACACCCGACGCTCGATCGCCGATGCGGTGATCTTCAACGAGGGCCTGAGCCTCGATGCACTCGCCGCCGAAGTGCGTGCGCTGTGGGTGCTGTGGAACAATGCCCTGAATTGACAATCGCTTGAGCGTCCGGCTTTGGTCCTGTACGAATACCCGTTCAACGAAGGCATCCGCACGATGCTTCGGCTCGAGCACCTGTTCGACCGCCTCGGTCAGCTCGTCGCCCGCGACACGCCGGTGGATCACCATTTCGCGATCGCGTCGATCTTCGAGATCATGGACGTCGCGTCGCGCGCCGACCTGAAGAGCGACCTGCTCAAGGAACTCGAGCGCCACAAGAGTCAGTTGCTGGGCTACCGCGGCAACCCGAACATCTCCGAGGCGGCACTGGACGAGATCGTCCGCCGCATCGACCACGCCTTCAACGGCCTCAATCAGCTGCCCGGCAAGGCCGGCCAGGTGCTGGCGTCCAACGAGTGGCTGATGAGCATCCGCAGCCGGATCAGCATTCCGGGTGGCACCTGCGAGTTCGATCTGCCGGCCTACTACGCCTGGCAACAGCACGAGCCGGCACGGCGGCGCGCCGACTTGGCGGGCTGGATCGGCACGCTGACCCCCCTCGGCGAGGCCCTGCAGGCGCTGCTCGGCCTGCTGCGCGACAGCGGTGCGCCGCACCGCGTCGTGGCGCCCGCCGGGCATTACCAGCAGAGTCTGCCGGCAGGCAAGGTCTACCAGCTGATGCGCGTACGCCTGGCCGCCGCCGACGGCCCGGTGCCCGAGATCACCGGCCACCGGCTCATGGTGTCGATCCGCATGATGCGTCCGGACGCCGAGGGCCGGCTGCGCGCCGACGCCGCGGACACGCCCTTCGAGCTGACCCTGTGCGCGTGAGCGCGCCGGGCCTCTCCCAAGCGCAAATACCGCAGCGCGTAGCGTGGAGGGCAGTCCAATGACCGAACGCCTCGTCCCCTGCCCGACCTGCCGCACGCCGGCGCCGTTCAGCGAGCGCAACCCCTGGCGGCCGTTCTGCAGCGGGCGCTGCCGCAGCGTCGACCTCGGCGCCTGGGCAAGCGAAGGTTACCGCGTGGACGCCGAGCCTGCGACCGACGTCGACGCGCCGCCATCGTCGACCGCCAGTCCCCATTGACCCCGCGCCGGGCCCCA
>JGI20214J51088_10002249_pt1 | contig 12911 bp, 9 predicted proteins | sample WetSurMetagenome_FD_51088 | JGI IMG/M metagenome (IMG submission 51088)
CAAAAGAGAATGCAAAAGAATTGTTACCAACTGAATATACTCTTTACCAAAACTACCCCAATCCTTTCAACCCAACTACAACGATCAAGTATGATCTACCGTATGCAAGTGATGTCTCATTAATTATTTATGATATACTTGGAAGGAAAGTGAAGGAACTTGTAAGCACCAAACAATCAGCCGGAAAATATGAAATTCAGTTTGATGCATCAAATCTTGCAAGTGGCATTTATATCTATCAACTTATAGCCGATAAGTTCATAAGCTCGAAGAAAATGATTTTATTGAAATGACAATTTTTGAATAATCATCATAATAAGGCCGAGAATTTTCTCGGCTTTATATTTTTACAATTTCATAAAAAATCTTAATTAAAAATCGTTAGTATAAGTACTAATGATTTTTTCAATTTACTTGCTTACTTTTTAGATATTATTTATTCCGTGTTAAAATTATAAAGAGGTTAATTATGGCAAAATATTATGTTAATGAGAATGCTCAACCGACTGGTGAACACGAAGTTCACAAAGAAGTGTGCAGTTATCTGCCAGATTATTCGAATAGAAAATATTTGGGTGATTTTTCTAATTGTAGAGAAGCAATAAGAGAAACAAAAAAATACTATGATAACGTAGATGGTTGCTATTACTGCTCAAATGAATGTCATACAAGATAACAAATCCGGATCGTTAGTTTTCAACCTAAATCTGTAATATTAAAAATTTACCATATAAAGGGGTTTTAGATGATAAGAATAATTTTCGCTCTGTTATTTTTATTCTTTTTTTATCCGTTTTCTTTTGCCCAAACTGTTTATGTTACGGAAACAGGAAGCAAATATCATTCAAGTGGGTGCAGTTATTTAAAGAAAAGTTCGAATCCAATTGATATTAAAGATGCAGTTGGAAAGGGATACACTCCTTGCAGTAAATGTAATCCGGGTACATCGAATACAATTCAGTCTGAATCAAAAGTTAAAAATGATTCTCCTCCAAATACAAAATCTACCACCACAAAACAAAAATCTAATAATCATTCTTCGTCACGTATCAGATGTCAGGCTATAACAAAAAAGGGAAAACAATGTAAACGCTGGGCACAAGCAGGTTCAAACTATTGTTGGCAGCATCAAAAATAATTGTCATTTCAAAAGGGAGAGAAGATGAAAATTAAATTCTTTTTACTGATCTTTTTACTTTATTTCACATTTGCTCAATGCACCGAGGAAGAACTGACTGTAAGTACTGATGACTATGTTCGAATTGGTGCAGTTTGTAACGATGGGACAACTACAACGGCTACTGGATCGGGAGCTTGCTCACATCACGGAGGGGTTGATCATTTGGTTTGTGAATAAAAAGCAAAAACCTGAATATCTTTATAGTAAATCATTAGTATAAGTACTAATGATTTTTATATTAACAATAAAATAACTTGCGAACAATATTCATACTTTTTAATTTTAATAAGAATTACATTTGACTATTCAGGAGGAATGAAATATTGGTTTAACTTCTATTCACAATTTAATAAGGAAGTACATATGGTAGGCAATTCCAATATTAATTACTTGTTGCCTTTTACAAAAGACATTCAATTTCTTTCTCTCACAATTAGCTCTTATTGTTTTATATGGGTTTATTAAATACGACTTTAAATATTTTATATTGGAATACCTCAGAAAAAAAATATTGTTTTGATTAAATAATGTAAGTGAGGACTAAAATGAAAAAAATATTTATTACATTATTAATTATTTCTGGATACAGTTATGCTCAAGAATATCAAATAACTAGTGTCCCTGTTATTCAATACAGTGTTGATAGATATACCAATGAAATTTATTATAAAAACTATATTACAGGAGATATTTATAAAACAAATTCAACTGGTACATATCATATAATATCTGAATTTCCATCAGTTCCACAGTTTTCTAATAATAGCCATACTGCTGCATTTATGGAAAATCATAATCTTTATTTACACAACTTTGATGAAGACACATCTTATTTCCTTGCAAATTTACCTTATTTCTTTACGAAACTTCTATTCTCTCCATCCGACGACAAGATTATAGATGGAGGTGGTGATTGGGTTCCAATAGTCTATTATTCATTTGAGGATAGCTCTGTTCACAATGCAGGAAATGCAATTTATATAGATGTTATAGATTGGCTAAATGATTCAATGTTAGTTTATATAACTTTAGGTGGAGTTGATATCCGAACACTTAATATTAATAATTTAAACGAGAATCTAGTTGTTCCATCTGCGTATCTTGTAAATTTGCGAGGATTAGCAACTAATGATAACATTGGAGCTTTTGCTTATAGTTGGGAATATAATTCTACCGAAAACACTTTTATAAACCTTTACTATCCTCAAACGGGTCTTGATACCACAATTTATAATTTTATTGAACAGGGACCTCATCCCGGATTCTACATTGATATATTTATCAGAGATTTAATTTGGGAAAGAAATAGCAACAAGTTAGGATTTATAGGTGTAGTTCCGACCGTACCATTATCATATATATTTGCTTTCGATTACAATAATTCTGTTCCTTATTTGTATACTGAGCCTTTTATTAATGGTGGGGGAATTAAGTACGATTTACAGTGGTTAAATACAGATACAACTACTTACATTGATTGGACTGATTATGGATTGTTGTTTGGTTTGGATGTTACAATACCCGTGAGCGTTAAAGAAAATTCAAATAAAGTTGAAGATAATCTTGATATCAAAGTTTATCCTAATCCATTTAATAATGCAACTTCAATACATATTAATGTACCAGCAACAGGCGATTTAACAATAGAATTATTTAATTGTTTAGGTGAAAATATAGGTAAGAAAAGATACGATTATATAGTAGCAGGAAGTTTCAACTTCGACTGGAACGAAATTAAAAATACTAAAGATTTGCCTGCAGGGATCTATTTTATAAGAACGCATTTTAGTAACAGAGAATATTCATCACAAAAAACTGTTAAACTGGTTTATTTAAAATAGATAAAAGTAAATTGTATTAAACTTTTTATCAAGTAAAAACTTGATAGAATTTCAACAAATAGAGCTGACAGAATGATTTTAATAAGAGAAACCGAAAGGTCTCCACCGTAAAAAGTAAAGCCCGCACTGAGACGCCTTAACCTCTGGCAAGAGAATTAAAGAGTTTTAAACTCAATGGGGCTTTTTATATTAAAAAGTTTACTTCAAAACTAAAAAAATATAGAGTTAAAATAAAAATTACTTTATAACGAAAATACAGGAGATACATATCATGAAATCATTTCTATGCATATTAGTATTAATATTATTTTCTTGCTCAATTGGAACCTCTCAGGATTTCAGCTTTAATTCTCCCATTGATACTGTGATCCAAGAAGAGCAAATACCTGATTCCGAAGAGCAAATAACATCACTTGATTTGACGGGTTCAATTCAAGTAATGGTTTTAATAATTGGATTTCCAGACAGAACACATTCATGGCCTAAATTTGCTAACGATCCTTCATATCCTGATGAATATTTTCCACTGCAAGGCGCATTTCCTGATGAAACTACGCTTCGCGAGTATATTGCAACAAATGGACCTATAAATGTGGAAGAATGGATCGAACCAGGATTTGAAATCTATTTGGAAAAATACTCTGGGGGTAAATACACTGCTGATGCTATTTTTCCAAAGAGAGGTACTGGCGAACCATTTCTAACAACTAATAGTTTTCAACATTGGATAAATTTAAATATGCAGCAATATCAAGATACATCAATAAATATTTTAGAATATGGAAAACCGTATGCTATGCAGATTATTAATGAAGCAGCATACAATCTAGTAAATTATATTCCGGATTCGAATCCGTTTGAAGGTATAGATATGATACAGGTTTCTTTTGTTGGTATAACTAGAGCTGAATTTTGGGTGGATCACGGTGGTTACACTTTTGGTGGTACACAAACAATTAGAAATCCTTATAATCCTAATGAAGTTTATTACACCGGATCATTAGGGATTAGTCATCAAACTGGACCAATTTTACATGAAGCCTTACACAATATCGGAATGGCAGTAGGTAGTCCTCAAGGTTTTATAGGACTACCTGATCGTGGACATGATAGAAAAAATTATCAATATGATCACTTTAATGCAACAAGCACATACGATATTATGTGGCATAATGCAGGGCTATTACCAATGAATTCTCTTTATGGTGATGTACCACTTTTATCTTACGATATGATTTATTTTGGATGGATTGAAGAAGATGAAATCCTGCAAATAAATAATCAGAATAATACAAACATAAGACTTGAAAATATTGCTGATCCATTAACCACAGAACAACTACAGGGAACACCACCAGTTTATAGAATTGTGAAAGTTATGATTAACGAAAATTATCAAAATGACTGGGACGAATATTTTTTAATTGAATACCATAATGCAAATGATCAGGAAATAAATTTTGATAAATGTCTGCACAACCAGGATGAAGGTTTATATAATGAAGGAGTTTTAATCTGGCATATTAAAGAAATCAGGAATATGATGAATGTTGGTACGGATCAACTATATGATTTAGAACTTGCTCAGCCTTATAATGGTTTTTATGGTAATCCTATTCCAGATGATGACTTTCCGAGAGATTATGACAGAGATTTTGATTGGAATGGTCAATGGGCAGGCGATTTTGATTGGCTTGATGACCACGAATGGAATACTGCTACAAAAAAATTCTATTATTTACCTGATGGTGGTAGGAATATTTGGGAGATTACAGTACCTCCCGAAATATTTGAGGGGGGACACTATCCTTGGGATCCAACGGGTGAAGATTGGTTTATTAGATGTAATAGTTTAAGATCTGATTTCTTTACCGACGAAGAAGTCAGAGGTGTAGTTATTAATAAAATGACCGATGTAACAAGACCTTCTACAAAAGATTGGGCTGGGGATCCAACACATATTGCAATTATTAATATCAGAGATTATGATACCTATGCAATGTTAGATGTATATTATGATTATACGACAATTTATACTCCCATAAATAGCGGTTGGCAATTAGTTAGTGTTCCAGTGGTTGTTGAGGATTTTTCCACTACCGCTGTCTATCCAACCGCTACTGCTTCAGTATTTGAATATGTTCCGGGAGTTGGGTATCAGGCGAGAGATACACTTAAGAATGGACTTGGCTATTGGACAAAATTTGATTCTGCACAAACGTTAGAATATTCAGGGACAATTATAGATTCTATAAGTATTGGGATTTCTTCTGGTTGGAATATTATTGGATCCATTTCTTCAAATGTCCTTGCATCGGAAGTATGCACAAACCCACCTGGGATAATTTCTGCGATGTATGCATACAATAATGGATATGTTTTATTGGGGGATGGTTCATTAATAAAACCAGGAATTGGTTATTGGGTGAATGCAAACAACAGCGGAAATGTGATATTGTCTGGAAGCTGTGGAATGCAAAAAGGTACCTCGTATCCTCAGATAGAATTGGAAGAATTGGATAAATTTACTATTACAGATTCAAATGGAAAACAGCAAACTCTATATGTTGCAAACGTCGATATTGATTCAACCTTATTAAATCTTGACCGAACAATGCCCCCGCCAATGCCAAATTTAGAGTTTGATGCAAGGTTCAATTATGGCGAGATTATAAAGGTTGTCTCAACTGATAGTGGTGAAGTTGATTTGGAAATACTTGTTGAAAGTAATTCATATCCTATCACTCTAAGCTGGGAACTAAATCCAGAAAATGGAATTGACTATTCGTTTATAAGTGATAGTGGACTTGGCAAGGTATCTCAAATTTCAATTGAAAATGGACAAACTGAATTTAGTGAAAACTCACAGGGTAGAATACAATTGTTCGGAAAGATAAGTGATTCCTTTACATTAAATCAACTTCCAGACAAGTTTGAGTTATATCAAAATTACCCGAATCCGTTCAACCCAACGACCACAATTAAATACGATATATCTGATGTCAGCCAGGTATCTGTAATTATATATGATATACTTGGTAGAAAGCTAAAAGATCTTGTAAATGAGAAGCAAGATGCGGGTAGGTATGAAATTCAGTTTGATGCAACAGATTTAGCAACCGGAGTATACTTGTATCAAATCCGTGCTGGAAGTTTTGTAAGTACAAAGAAGATGATCCTAATCAAATAACAACCAGTATTTCTTTCTTTAGGTCGGGCAAACCTCCCGACCTTTTTGTATATACATTATCGTTTATAAATAGCTATTGATGATCAAGGCAAGTTCAGTTTCTCTTTTTATTGTCTTTTTTTTCCATATGATTGTGAAAAACAAGTATTTATATCTAGTCCATACATTTCATTAGTATAAGTACTAATGACTTTTCAATTATAATAAACTATGTTTAGATGGTTTCAAGAGAACAATATCCCAATCTACTTCTGAAGATAAGCAATCTCGGGATATTCATAAGGTAAAAATTATTTATTCAGGGGCACAACAATAATAACTAAACAGGGTATCCTCAACGAGGTAATAATGAATAAACAAAACCATCCACAGAAAACTCTGCCTTTTTTATATGTTTTGCTTACAATCTTTTTATTTATTTTGTTTGTGGAAAACATTTTTCCGCAAGTAACTATAAATGAAAGAATAGAAATTAATCCCGCTTTGGGGAAAAAACCAAATGAAGTAAGAAACGATTCTTGTCATACATGGATTCTCGGAGAATGTGAACTACAAGCTTGTGCAATGGAAGTTGATTTAATCACAAGATCAATATCACCCGGAGAAACAATTCAAATTGGTCATTATAACTGGCTTCCACCCGAGTGGCTTCTGCAAGAATCTTTTTCGATTGAACCGCAATGTGGTGAATTATCTAAAATTGGTATCGGTACATATTTATTCACTGCTCCTGATACCTTAACAACTGATACCTTATTTATAACGATTGATTTTGACATTGAGTACTATAATTGTTGGCAAGATAAAATGGGGAATAATGAACTATCACAAAATCCCAAGCTGTTAGATTGTCCCTGTTTTCCATATGGACTTGGAGTTGCTTGGTCTTTCTCAGATGAACAAATTGTAATTACCTGGGATAGCATGGATGTTGCTATAGAACCTTCTGAAATATCAGCAGGAGATACAGCACAAATAATAATAAAGAAAAGAATGCCTGACGGAACGTTCGTAGATTTTGACTCTACTCAAACCTTTGAAATTGCCAAGTTATATGGTTGTGTTTACGGAGATATAGTGATCGGTTCTGAAACAGGTGCTTATTTCTATGATGTGAATCAACCTATTTATTTCGTTGTTGCCGATAGTCTTGATGGTGATTCAACCGGTACAGTACTTTTGAGAGTTGGATTGGTTGAAAATGATAAACTTAAAAATAAATTCATTCCGGAAAACCTTGATAACTATCAATGTTTTACCGGTAATTTTAATTCAAGTTCATTTTTAGATAAATCATTTCCAGTTGGTCCAACAATTAAGTTATTATCTTATGCTAATGGTGAACCCAAACTGTGGATAAAGGGTGATGATCCAACTATGCCTGAGTTTCCAGTTCAGCTTGAAATATCTAATGATACACAGGGTGGTTTTCTTAGGTATTATTTGTTTTTAGAATGGAAAAACACTCAGCAAACTGGTGAGCCAGTATATGGTGCCGGAGTAACTAAACTAATACAAATAACGCCAGAAGATTTACCAACAGTTAATTTTAATATTGATTGGGATCACCCGAATCCAGGTTTCATATGTGGTGGGGACGAATTAACATTAAGAATTGAATATAAAGGTGTAAGAAAAGATTTTGAACTTGAAACAGATATTTTGGGGATAAACCCTGATAAACAAATAATAAAGGATTATATAGCTAATCACGAGTTTCCCGAAATAGATATGTCACTGAGCGAAACTGTTACTGAAGATGATCAGATACTCCAAATGCAAATTTTAGTTATGAAAGAAAGCACTTGGTTTCACTTTAAAGACGAAAGAGACGAATATCATAATTATCCCGCTGATGAATGGGGTTATAATAATATGAATCCAAACCCACACGATTGGGGGCTCAGTCAGTTAAGTATAGCAGAACCATCTATTGGGGTAATCTGGGATTGGAAGGTAAATATTAATGCCGGTATTTATCATATGTGGGGTACTGGTACAGATGAAAAATATCCCATAGCAAAAAGTCTATTTAGAACTATCAAGAAAAAATTTAAACGGGATGGAAAGGTAATAAGAGATCCAAACAGAAAAGAATTTCTTACAATGTTAGCTCAACTATATAAAGGAGGAGCTTACTATGATTCCTTTAAATTTATAAAAGGAACTAATGGCAAATATAATAGAATTATAGATATAAAAGGTATAGATTATGGTTATGGTGTAGATTTCTGGGAAAAGTTTGATGATGTTGATAATGGACCACCTAACCCGAAGGCTCCAGAATGGTAATCAATTTAATAAAGGAAAAATACAATGAAAAAAAATAATATATATTTAATTTTATTTGCTCTATTATTTAATGCTTCACTCAACTCACAGCCATACTATTATACAGCAAAATATGAATTAGTGGATAGTGTATTCAGGAATTTTACAACTGATATATATAGAATAAATATGGGCAATCCTGCATTTGTAGAAACTTTAATGACAGATATTACATATAGGGCTTCTATTGAATCTGATGAGTATGGTAACTGGCTTGCTTATACTGAACCTTATTACTTGTTATCGATAATGAATCTGAACAATCCTGCTCAAAAAAATGTGGTTTCAGAATATAGTGAGGGGGTAATAAAACTTTCTTATGCAAGCGCAGTGAATAAATTAGTAGTGCTTTATCTCGGTAATTATCCTGAGCCATATAAATTAATTTTAGTTGATCCTTCAACTTTAACAATTACAGATAGTATTCCATATTCTATTCGTTGGGAGTGTTCTACAAATGAGGATATAATTTTTTCTAAAACTGGTGATGTAATGTATTTAATGAAAACAGATACGGTTTTGCAGAAAGGATATATTGCCGCTTATTCTTTACTATCTAACCAAATTATAAATACCAAATATCTTTCAGATATATATTATCCGGGGAAGGATGATTTCTTTTTTAATTTTAGAAGGAATGGCTTATCCGTAATGGAATCCTTATTTTTATTACCAACCCCAACCAGCTATTATCAAATCTATTTTCTGGAGAAAGACTCACTTTCTATTCCCATCATACGTGATAACGACGAAAGTTGGGCTGACGGTTATGTGGCAAGTGAAGGCAATTATTTGTTATTGTTTAACAATTTATTAAACCCTGATAGTTTAGGCTTTGCATATACAGGAAAAATCGAAATATACGATATGACAATTGGCGAATTGAAAAAAACAATTCAATTGCCATCGGGTGGTAAAGTTATGTGCTTTGAGAATTATCCAGACAATGTTTATTACTCAATAGATATCGAAGAACCAACAAGACAAATTTATACATTCAAGATGGACTCAATTTTTAATGTAATAGATTTAACATCGCTCAATCCATCTTCGGTAATAGTTAATTCATCTTCGTTCACATTATCAGTAAATGGTAGTGGTTTCGATACACTTTCAACTGTTTATTTTAATGACACAGCAAAAACTACAACTTTCATTTCAGACAGTGTATTAACAGCAGAAATATCAAGTTTAGATATTTCGGTTATTGGCAATTATCCGGTTTGGGTAACAGATGAGTGGGGAACATCGGATACATTAAGTTTTTCTGTACTTCCACATCCTCCGGTATTAACCTCAATCTCACCTTCACTTGCTCTACCAGTAACCTATTATTCAAACAATACTGATTTTACGGTTACTGCAACAGGCACAAACTTTACCGATTCTTCAGTGATTTATTTTGATGGCAGCTTAAAAACCACAACTTACATTTCGGATTCAGTTTTAACCTTCCAGTTAAATAATTATAATGATATATCATCAAGTAATGACTATCCTGTGTGGGTAATCAACTACGGATCAAATTCGGACACATTATATTTCTCAGTAGTGGAAAGTTTGACTCAGTCGCTTGTAGCTGTGGTTAATTGTGTAAGAAATAACGGTGATCATACATATACAGCATTCTTTGGGTATAATAATAGTAATAATGAATCAGTGTTTATTTCAATTGGTGCTGATAATTTTTTTAATCCTATTCAATTATTCTCTGATAGAGGACAGCCGAATATATTTTTACCAGGTGTGCATTCAAGTGTATTTAGTGTTGTTTTTGATGGGAATGATTTACCCTGGTATTTAAATGGAACAAATGCAACAGCAAATAGAAGATCTACACCGTGTCCGTAATAATGTAGAATGTATAATTAACAATTAAGAATTTACAATTATGAAAACTATAAAAATATTACTCCCACCCTCACTAAAGTTTGTGTGGGCTGGCGTACTCTTAATCTTACTCCACGGTAATTCATTTGCTCAGAATATTTATGAAGTTACACCAGGAACAAAGGGTAATGAGATAAATATTACAATAGCGAATGTTTCGGAAACAAATCAAGCAACAAATGTGGAAGTAATCCTTTCCAGAAAATCTTCAGTATTAAACTTCAGCAAAGAAGAAGGAATAATAGAGTTGATTGAGGCAAAGGCAGAGACGGAAGCAAAATTCAAATTTGATGTAAACAGGAATGCACCAATAAATAAAAAGGATACAATTGATTTTACAATAAGCAGCTCTGATGGAATAATTATGACTAAACAATTTATTTTCAGTTACACAGGTCCAAAAGAGTTCAAGCTTGAGCAAAACTTTCCAAATCCATTCAATCCAACAACAACAATACAATACCAGTTGCCACAGGATGCAAAAGTAATTTTGAAAGTTTACGATATTTTAGGCGGTGAAGTAGCAACACTGGTAAACGAAGTGCAGGAAGCTGGATACAAGGAAGTAAGGCTTACCGCATTAAACCTAGCAAGCGGTATTTATATCTATCAACTAATTGCTGATAATCCTTCGACAAGCTCAGGACAGGGATTTATAAGTTCGAAAAAGATGATACTCCTAAAATAATCGTCCTTGACAACATAAAATCAAATCCTTAATTTTGTTCTGCCACTGTCTCTTTAATCGGGACGGTGGCAATTTTTTTTATCAAATCAAAAGGATAGAAATGGCAGACGGAAACTTTGTTTACCTCACAAGAGAACGAATTGTCGAGATAGAAAAAGAGTTGAAGGAAATGAAAACCAACGGCAGGAAATCTATGGCTGAAAAAATTGCCGAAGCACGTGCCCACGGTGATCTTTCTGAAAATGCTGAATATGATGCTGCAAAAGAAGAACAGGGATTGTTTGAACTTAAGATTGCAAAGATGGAAGACATACTTTCCCGTGCAAGGGTTATTGATCCTGCACAGTTTGAAGAAGGTAAAGTACATATTTTATCCAGAGTCAAAATCAAAAACCTGAAGAATAATAAAACCTTCGATTACCTTCTCGTTTCTCCTGAAGAAGCTGATTTTCAGGAAGGAAAAATTTCTATCACTTCTCCTGTCGGTAAAGGATTGCTTGGAACCCAGGTGGGTGACAAAGTAAAAGTACAGGCTCCGGCTGGAATTCTTGATTATGAAATCATTGAGATCAGTTAATTTGCGAGTGACTATCTATTTTTTTTGAACAGCCCACGACTTAAGTCGTGGGTTACTTAGATTTACAGCGCATAAATATCCCCATTCAAATGACAAAAACCATCGAACAAAAAGCACTCAAATTCATAGATGAAAACCATCTTATAGAAAAAGGTGATAAAGTTCTTGTTGCGTTGAGCGGTGGTGCTGATTCAGTTTTTCTTCTCTACTTTTTAATTAAATTCAAAAAAAGATTTGGAATAGATGTCTCAGCATTTCATTTAAATCATAAATTACGTGGAAAGTCTGCGGACGCTGATGAAAAGTTCTGTATTCAATTTTGTAAGCATCATAAAATTGAATTGGTTCGCATTTCTAAAAATGTAAAAACCTTGTCAAAGAAAATGAAACTTTCTGTGGAAGAGGCTGCAAGAGAAATCCGTTATTCCGAATTAAAATACGCTTCCCAAAAATTAAATTATAATAAGATAGCAACTGCCCATAATGCAAGCGATAATGTTGAAACTATTCTTTTGAATGTTATTAAGGGTGCCGGATTAAAAGGCCTGTCCGGAATTCCTATCAGAAGAGAAAATATTATTCGGCCGGTTCTCTGTTTAAGTTCGGAAGAAATCAGGGAGTATTTAATAGAAAATAAAATTCCTTTTCGTGTTGATGAAAGCAATCTTGAATCTAATTATGAAAGAAATTTCCTGCGAAATGAAATTATTCCAAAGTTGAAAGAAAGACTTAACCCGAGACTTGAGGAAAAAATCAGTAACACAGCTAAAATCATTTACGAAGTGAATTCTTTTGTTAAGAGCGAAATAAAGAAACTCGAAAGTAAATCAGCTAAGTTTTTCGGAGATGAAATTAGGGTTGATACAAAAGCACTTTCAAAAATTGATAAAAGTCTTTCAGGCATTTTTCTAAAATCGATTATCGAGAATAAATTTGCGATTGAACTTTCTTCAGAAAATATTTTTTCACTTATCGAACTTTCAGATTTACAGACTGGCAGAGGAATCCATCTAAAACAGAAAGTCTTCGCAGGTAAGGAAAGAAATGAATTAATCATCACCAGAAAAAAAGTTAAAAGGAAAGAAAGAAAAGATTACAAAATTGAAGTTGGTCAAAGTCTAAATATTGGTGAAAGCGTAATTAGTATAAATGAAATCAACAGGAAAATGATTAAGTTCACTTCCGATAAATCGGTTGAGTTTATTTCGGGTGAT
>JGI20214J51088_10002251_pt1 | contig 12908 bp, 10 predicted proteins | sample WetSurMetagenome_FD_51088 | JGI IMG/M metagenome (IMG submission 51088)
TACGCACCGGTGTCGCCGTACAGCTCGGTCTCCATCGCGACGAGACAGCCATCCTTTTTGGCGCCTAGTTTGACCTTGATCTGCGTGGCATGGCGCTTCGGGTGCACGAGCAGGCTCTCGTGGCGGTCGAACAAGAGCTTCACAGGTCTCCCGGTGGCATTCGCCAGCATTGCCACATGGATCTGTCCCATGATGTCTTCCTTGCCGCCGAATCCGCCGCCCATCAGCTGTCCCACCACGCGCACGCGCTCCTCAGGCCAGCCCATCACACGCGCCACCTGTTCGCGGTCCTGGTAGGGGATCTGCGAGCCGACGTAGATTTCCATGCGGCCGTCCGGCAGCGGCACAGCGATGCTGCACTCCGGCTCCAGGAAGGCATGATCGGTGATCGCAGTGTGGAAGGTATGCTCCAGGATGACGTCCGACCCGGCAAAACCCTGCTCCATGTCGCCCTTGCGGACCTTGATGTGCTTGAGCAGGTTGCCCTTCTCGTGGAGCTGCGGGACGCCCTCCTGCCGCGCCTGCACCGCGTTGGTGATCACCGGCTGGAGGTCAAACTCCGCTTCGATCAACGCTGCGGCCTGCTCGGCGATCTCCTGCGTCTCCGCGGCGACGATCGCAACCGTATCGCCCACATAGCGGACGCGCTCCCCAATGCCGACCATCACCGGCCAGTCCAAAATGACCAGTCCATGGTTATGCTCGGCCGGAATATCTTCAGAAGTAAGAACGCTTACCACACCAGGCAGGGCTTTCGCTTTGGAAATATCAAGCTTTGTTAAGAATGCATGGGGAACCATCGCCCGGCGCGCCTTGGCATACAGCATGCCGTCGAAGACCAGGTCGTCCGTGTATTTGGCGATGCCGGTCACCTTCTCCACGGCTTCGGGTCGAAGGTGGGAATGACCAACAACTTTATGGTTGTGAATGGAATCGGGAATATGGGTCGGCTTCTGGACAGGCTCACCTGTGCGAAGTGCCTGGGCGGCCGCCATGATCGCGCTCACGATCGTGGGATATCCCGCGCAGCGGCAGAGTGTATCCTTCAGCGCAAACTGGATCTCATCCTTGGTCGGATTGGGATTGCGCTTGAGCAGCGCATACGCCGTCAGGATCTGGCCAGGAATGCAGAAACCGCATTGCACCGCGCCATGTTCCACAAAGGCTTCCTGCAGCGGATGCAGTTTCATCTCGTTATGCACGCGCTGGGCCAGTCCTTCGATGGTAACGATGTTCTTGCCAGCGGCGCGCTCGGCAGGGTAGATACAGGAGACAACAGGATCGCCGTCGATCAACACGGTACACGCGCCGCACTCGGCCTCCTCACATCCGATCTTGGTTCCCGTCAGGTGAAGTCGCAACCGAAGGAGGGAAGCAAGTGTTTCACCAGGCTTGGTCTCCAGCGTCTGCTGGATGCCGTTGACAGTAAGGGAAATTTGTTTTGTCATAAGATATTCCTCATTTTTTCTAACCACGGAGACACAGAGTCACGGAGTTTTTACTTTCGCGCCGTTTCCTTTTAGAGGACTCGGCGGTAGATGCCGTCTTTTACAACCGGCACATTGAAATTGATCAAAAGTCCAACATGAATTCCTGTAAGTCTCATGTAAGTTAATAATTGTGCTTCGTGAACAGGAATTACTTTTTCCACAGCTTTAAGTTCAACAACAACCCGTTTATCATAAATAAGGTCAATGACATAACCTGCATCCAAATCGATCCCTTTGTAATTCAAGGGCAGTGCCACAAGGCGCTCAAATGGAATGTTTCGTAATCCACTTTCACGTTCCATGCACACTTGATAAGCCGATTCAAGCAACCCTGGTCCAAGCACTTTATGGACTTCAATTGCTGCGCCAATGATCTTATCAGTCAATTCCTTTTCCAGTAATGGATTTGCATTTTTACTGTGCGGGACCGGAAAATTACGCTGCATCAATTACCTCTAATAAAAATCTCAGTGTCTCCGTGTCTCAGTGGTTAGCCAATGTTTTCAAACCACTCTTTGAAAATCGTTTCAAAACAATCCTCCAAGAGCGATTACACCAAAAAGTGTGATGATCGCGCCTGAAATTCGGTTGACCCACAGGAGTCCGTGCGCATTGAGTTTGTTGCGGAACAGCCCCACGCCACCGGATAACAGGAGCCACCATGTGGCTGAGCCACAAAAGACTCCCAATACCAGGACCAACGCCGAAGCATAGCTGCCGGTGGTGCTTCCCAATCCCAGTGCTGCAAAGATGGCAACGAAGGACAGGATGGTCATCGGGTTGGTCACTGTCAGCAGGAATGTGGAGCCGTATGCGCCAAGCAAGCCTTTTCCCTCAGCCCTGGCCGCAGCCTCGGCAGGCTTGGAAAGCAGGGTCTTGATTCCCAAATAGAGCAGGAAAAGTCCGCCGATCAGGCTCAGCCACAGCTTATGACCGATCAGAAATCCGGAGATGAATGTCAGGCCGAAGGCTGCCACACAGCCATACAGTGCATCGGCAGTGGCTGCGCCCAGTCCGGAGACCAGGCCATACAGCTGTCCTTCCGCCAGGGTGCGGCGGATGCAGAGCACGCCGATCGGCCCCACAGGCGCGGCGATCGAAAAGCCAATGACCAGACCTCTCAGGAAGAGCGAAACATCCATTGGGTCAGGGGAGTATCAGGCAGCCCGTTTCCAGGCGGTGTCGATCACGTCTTTGAACAGTCCGCTGACGATATGCCTGCGGTAGTCCGCACTGGCGCGGCGGGCGCTGGTGCGGAACTTTGCCTGGGCAAGCAGGGCCTCGAGCGCGGTTTCGAGCGCAGCACTGCTGAAGGTCAGTCCACGCAGGGTATTCTCTGCATCGGTTGCGCGGAAGGGAGTTCCTCCCCCGGGGCCGACCGCTATACGAATATCCTTGATCAGATTATTCACACGATCGAGCCACACCGCGCAGTTCAGAATGGGAAGCGCAACACCCTGCGGGCGCATGATCCGTTTGAAGCAGGAGGCCTGGTGATCCTTCCGGAGAGACAAATGGAACCCGACAAGCAGCTCTTCTCCATGCTTGATGGCGGACTTGCCCGGGCCAAGGAACAATTCTCCGAATGGGATGCAGCGTGTACCCGTAGTGCCGGCGATTTCCGCCTGGGCATCCATTGCCAGCAGGGCAATCGTACCGTCTGCAGCGGGGAGGGCGTGGGCGACGTTGCCGCCCAGCGTAGCCACGTTGCGGACCTGTGGTCCCGCGATCAGGTTGCAGGCTTCGACCAGGGCGAGAGCATGATCCTGTGTAAGTGGGTTCAGGGCAATGCGATTGACCGGGACGGCTGCGCCGATGAAGAGCTCATTCCCGCGTACTTCGAGCACGGTCATCTCTGCAATGGATGTGACATCCAGCAGTGTTTGCACGGGGGCATGCCGGCCTTGTTCCAGGTCGAGCAAAATGTCCGTGCCGCCCGCAATCGGGGAGGATGGGACGCGGCGCCTCGGCAAAGGCTTGTAGGGCTTGTGACAAATTGGTGGGACGAAGATATTCCTGCCAAAGGTTCATTGGTGGTTACCTCTTTCTGCCCATAACCGCTCATTAATTTTCGATGGATACGGTTATGCAGCACTTTTTATAACGGCGGCACTTTTCGATGGGATCATGGCCCAACGCCGCGGATGTTTGGTCCCGACATCGTACTTTCCTACAATGTAAAACACCGTGCATCCAGCGACCACCAAACCGATGGATTTATATTCTAACTCTTAAGTAGATAAATTTGGTAGTATTATAAATAACCCTTCAAGAATGACATTAAACCTATGCTTTTGCCGCATCCTCGGGATGGACACCCGCCATGAGCAGGCCGAGCTTCTCAGGAGTGGCGTTCTCACGCGGGACAATATCCATGATCTTGCCCTCATAAATTACCGCGATACGGTCTGAGAGCGCCAGGATCTCGTCGAGATCCTCGGAGACCAGCATGATGGCTGTTCCCTTGCGGCGCTCGGCCAGCAGCTGCTCGCGTACATATTCCGTCGCGCCGATGTCCAGGCCGCGCGTCGGCTGCGCCGCCAGGATCACGCGCGGTTGGCGCGAAAGCTCACGCGCCAGCACGACCTTCTGGATATTTCCACCTGATAAGTTCTTGACCAGGGTATCGCGGGAGGGTGTTTTGACGTGGAACTTTTTGATCAGCTCATCAGAATGGGTAGCGATAACGCCCAGGTTCAGAAAACCGGATCGGGAATACGGCTGCTTGTGATGCTCGCGCAGGATCATGTTCTCGGCCACTGTGAAATTCTTGATCATGCCGTCCTTCATGCGCTCTTCAGGGATGTAGGACAGCATGCGCTCGGTTAGCTCGGCGGGCGCCAGGTTGGTCACATCCTTTCCTTCGAGGAATACATGACCGTCGGTGACCTTGCGCAGTCCGGTGACCGCTTCCGCAAGCTCGCGCTGGCCGTTGCCAGAAACACCGGCGATACCCAGGATCTCTCCCGAATACAGGTCCAGAGAGACACTGCGCAGGCCGGGTGTACCGCGGTCGCTGCCACACGAAACCTGGTCGAGCTGCAGGCGGCATTCCGCGCGCTGTACGTCTCCCCGGTCTGGCGCAAAGCTGACTTCCCGTCCGACCATCCAGTTGGCAAGAATCTGCTTGGTGATCTCAGAGGTGGGACGCGTGCCGATCTTGCGTCCATCGCGCAGGACTGTAACGCGGTTGCTGATCTCCACCACTTCATACAGTTTGTGGGAGATAAAGACCAGCCCATGCCCGTCCTTCATCATCTGGCGCATGATGACAAAAAGCTCGTCCACTTCCTGGGGAGTCAGCACCGCGGTCGGCTCATCCAGGATGAGGAGGGCCGCGCCCCGATAGAGAGCCTTGATGATCTCCACCCGCTGCTGCTGTCCCACGGAAAGCTGCCAGACATAGGCATTCGGGTCGATCTTCAGACCATAGATCCCTGCCAGTTCCACGATGCGCGCGGAGACGCGGTCCAGGTCGGTGAGGGGGCCGCGGGAGGATGGCAGTCCCAGGGCAACGTTCTCCGCAACGGTCAGTGTTGGCACCAGCATGAAGTGCTGGTGGATCATCCCGATCCCCAGGTTAATGGCATCCGTCGGCGAGGCGATCGCAACCGGGCTGCCATTGAGCAGGATCTGCCCTTCATCCGGGTGATACATGCCATACAGGATTTTCATCAACGTGCTTTTTCCGGCGCCGTTCTCACCCAATAGCGCGTGGACCTCACCGGACTTCACATCGAAGTCGACGTGATCGTTGGCAAGCACACCGGGAAATTTTTTGCTGATCCCCTGCATCGCCAGGCTGTCGATGCGGGGCCGCCCGGAAGGAAGCTTATTTGATTCAGTCATAACGCCATCCTGAATTTTCATACCGGGGCTTCGGAGGAATGACATCCGAAGCCCCTTCAATCATCGATCAGTTATTTATTTGCTGGCCGGGAGCTCGATCTTGATGCTTCCGTCCTTGATGCCTGCAATGGTCTTGTCGGCCAGTGCCTGTGCATCCGCGGGCAGCTTGTAGTCCGGGTTGAGTTCGATCACTTCGCCGCCATTCTTAAGATTGGCAGTGAAGGTCGTGCCGCCGAGCGTACCCTTGTGGATCGAGTCGATCATTTGCTTGACGATCCCTTCCCAGTGATACACCTGGCTGGCGACCACGATGGAAGGAGCAAGGGAGGTCTGGTTGGACTGGGTGCCGAACCACAGGGCGTTCGCTTCCTTCGCCTTGCCGATCGCACCGACAACCATCTGGGCGGTTCCGGTCAGAACATCCGCTCCGGCAGAGAGGTGGGTGGTCGCGGCTTCAGAGGCAAGGGCAACATCCGAGAAGGAACCGATATAGTTCACATTCACCTGGGCATCCGGCTTGGTCGCCAGTGCGCCAGCCTTGAACCCATCGATATAGAGTTTGGCATCGCCGGTCTCAATTGGGCCAACAACGCCGATCACATCACTCTTGGAGAGTGTGGCAGCCAGCGCACCGTTGACATAGCCACCCTCTTCGGAGGCAGCCTGGTAGGCAAAGATATTGGGCTGGCCAAAGGTATCGGCCGTGGTGCCCCAGGCGAAGCTGGTCTTCGGGAAGTCTGGAGCAATTTCCTGCAGGGAGGAGCCGTACTGCGAGCCGTGAGCGATCACCAGGTCATAACCCTTGGTGGCATAGTCACGGATGGCGGCTGCGGCATCGTCCACGACGAACATGTTCTCGGAATAGACGATTTCGAACTTGTCGGGTCCGCCCATGTCCTTCTGGACGCGCATCAGGGCATCGTACATGCTCTGGCTGAAGGCCAGGTCATTGATGGCGCTCGGCATGACCACTGCCACACGGAATTTCTCCGCAGGGGCCGGGGTGGCTGCTGCCCCACCACAGGCGCTCAGGATGAGCGTCAGGATGATGGTCAAGCTCAGGAACAATGCAATCTTCTTCATTTTTCTTCTCCTTGAATAACTATGGATTTTCGATGCCACATCAAGTTCGATCAGATACCAGAGCATCGAACTGTCAGGCATTTCCTGCTCAATATCAATTTTCCCTTTCGAAGGGTTTTGACAAAGCCGATGGAGCACGGAGCTTCGAAGCAGTCGCCACCAGCACCAGGATGGTCAATATATAGGGCATCATTACTGCAATGTCGGAGGGAATATTGCCTCCCTTGATCTGGATCCACAACTGCAGCGACATGACCATGCTGAACAGCAGCGCGCCGCCCAGGATGCCCTTTGGACGCCAGGCGCCGAAGTACACCAGCGCAACAGCAATAAAGCCCATACCACTGGTCATGTTTTGCTGGAAGACATCCAGCAGGGCGATCGAGAGGGATGCGCCGGCAATCGCAGACAGGACCCCGCCCTGGATGACTGTGAAATACCGCGTCTTCGCCACGCTGACACCCAGCGAGTCGGCTGCATCCGGGTTCTCACCGACGGAGCGGATCTTTAATCCAAGCGTTGTCCGGTTCAGGATAAAAATCGCGATCGGCACCAGCAAATAGGCGCCATAGACCATGATATTTTGACTGAAGAATATTTTTCCGATATAGGGAATATCGCTGAGCACGGGAATATAGATCGGCGGAAAGCCCTTGACGGTCTCCACCGTCCCCACCAGCTTTTGAAAAAGCAGGTCGCTCATGCCGAGGCCAAAGAGGTAGAACCCGATCCCGCTGATCCCCTGCTCGGCATTCAAGTTTATGGTGACATAGGCCATGGCAAGTCCCATGGCGGCACCAACGATCGCGGCCGTCAGCAGGCCCAGCCACAGATTACCGGTCTGGAGAACGACATAAAATGCAGCGAATGCGCCCAGCAGCATCTGGCCTTCCACGCCGAGATTGAGCACGCCGCTGCGCTGTCCAAAAGCTTCNCCGATGGCNGCGTATAAATACGGGGTNGCAAGGCGGATCCCAGAGGCCAGGATGCCAACCAATACCGCAATAGATAATAGATTTGACATTATTGCGCGACCTCCGCTTGCTGGACTTTTTCCTTGTCGGTGGGAGGTGGTAATTCCTCATTCTTATGGACCGCAGCCAGTCTCCGTTTTTGTCTCTTTCGTCTCCAGACGTCACTGCTGACCACGAAGATCACCACCAGGCCATTCAGCACGGTCACGAACGCGGACGGGACCTGTACAGCCCTCTGCATGCTATTCGCGCCTACCAGCAATCCGCCAAACAGAATGGAAGCGGGTATCGACCAGATGGGGTGTAAACCGCCGAACAACGCCACTACAATCCCATTGAAACCCGCACCTCCTGTAAACCCGGAAGCGGAGCCATCCGTGATCATGCGGTAGTTCACACCATACACGTTGTTCGTCCCCGCCAGGCCTGCAAACGCGCCGCTCAGAAGCAAGGCAAGCACCACGTAACGCTGGACCTTGATACCCGCATAACGCGCCGCATGCGGATTCTGTCCCACCGCCCGGATGCGATAGCCTATAGTCGTGCGCCACAGCAGGAAGTACACGGCAATCGCCAGCGCAACGGCGATCAATGCACCCAGATGCAAACGGGTCGGGATCAAGCGCGGCAAACGGAAAATTTCCAGCAGCCGGGCCGTTTGCGGGATCTTGGAGGCCAGCAGGGCCTGTGAGGGATCGATCATCGGGCCGCGCAGGAGGAAGTTCATTAACTGCACGGCGATGGCATTCATCATGACCGTGCTGAGGATTTCATTTACGTTGAAGTATGCTTTGAGATAACCAGCAATTCCGCCCCATATCGCTCCACCTACAAACCCCGCCAGGATGGCAAGTGTGATCACCAGCCAGCCGGGCAACGTGGTAAAGGTCAGGCCGATCCAGGTTGCCAGCAGGGCACCAATGACCATCTGGCCTTCCCCACCGATGTTGATCACGTCCCCACGGAAGGAGATACAAATACCGATCGCAACCAGAAGCAATGGTGTAGCTTTGACCAGAGTTTCTGCAATGGCATTGGCGCTGCCGAACGCCCCCTGAAACATTGCGCTATACGCTTCGATCGGGTTGATGCCCAGGAAGAGTAGGATGATGGCACCTACAGCCAGCGCTGCCAGGGTGGCAAAGGCGGGCAGGAGCCCATCTATCAACCTGGAAACCCATTCCTTTCGCAACAGTCCTTTTAAAGCCTGCATGGTCACTCCTGTTTTTCCGCTGATCTCAAAAGCGGTTCGCTTCGACACGGATTTCTAGGCTGGATTAAAGGCCAATAAATGAATGATGCAATAATTTATGTCAGTATAACGGAANGTCTACCGGGTTGTCAGACAATTTGTAACGGAAATAATATGATAATTGTCCATAATCCTCCCGCAGACTCTACGCGAAGGATTTTCAATATCAGTGTATGCCAGGGAAATGATTGCCCATTCACCTCATTCCGAGGGTCGAATGGGCAATTAAGTTGGAGAGGATGATCAGGCAGAGTCTCTATTTACCTCGCTCACCACGGATGTAAGGATTGCCCAGCGCCGCAGGCGCGCCCAGGCGCTTGCGCATCGCTTCGCGTGAGCCGATGACAAGGACCACGATCGTAAAGGCATATGGAAGCATTTGCAGGAAGAAACCCAGGTAGGAATTGTAATAGAACGGATTGGCCAATCCAAACAGGAGCATTGGGCCCTGGATGTCGAGGATCAACCGGCGCAGGGCTCCAAATGCATACGCCCCAGCAGCAGCGCGGATCGGATCCCACTGAGCAAAGATGACCAGGCCAACGGCGATCCAGCCCTGGCCGCCGGTGGTGAGCTCGCTGAACCAGCCGGGCGAAATGGCAAGGCTGATGGTCGCGCCGCCCAACCCGGCAAGTAGACCGCCCACGAAGACATACCAATAGCGCATGAGGAAGACATTCACGCCCAGCGCATCCGCGGCCGCCGGGTACTCGCCTACTGCACGCAGGTGCAGACCCGGGCGCGTGCGATTGATGTAGTACCACGCAAGCGGTGTCAACAGGTAGCCGATGTACACAAGCACGCTTTGATCTGTAAAGAAGATGGGGCCGATGAGGGGGATCTGCGATATCAGGGGGATCGTAAGAACAGGCATGAGGGAAACGGTGCCGGCCTTGCTGAGGCCTTCACCCAGCACGAGGCTGATACCCACGCCCAGCATTGTCAACGCCAGGCCGCTGACGACCTGATCGGCCTGGAGCGTGATCACAATAAAAGCGTGGATCTGACTGAGCAGAGCAGCAGCCAGCATGGCAGCCAGGGCGCCCAGCCATGGATTCCCGGTGGCGATGGCCACGCTGTAGCCGGTCATCGCACCGATCAGCATCATACCTTCCACACCAAGATTCATAACACCCGACCGTTCGGCAAATATTTCACCGATGGCCGCAAACAACAACACCGTCCCGCTTGCAACACCCGCCTGGAGAAAGTTAATGAAGAAGTCCATGATTAATCCTCCGCGCCAGCGCGCACGATGCGGACCCGATAGCGCAGGAAAAAGTCACTGGCGATCAAACAGACCAGTATGATGCCCTGGATCATCTTTGGCACACCGGACGGCTGGATCTCACGTCCAGCCAGCAGCAGCGCTCCAAACAGGATCGAGACGAAAATAATGGCGATCGGGTTCAGCTTGGCCAGCCAGGCCACGATGATGCCGGTGAAGCCATACCCGGCCGCAATAGGCGAGGTCTGCAGACGGTGGACCACACCGGTCACTTCGCTCATGCCGCCCAGGCCGGCGATGGCACCGGAAAGCATCATGACAAAGATTGTATTGCGGGCGATGTTAATGCCCGCATATTTCGCCGCCTTGGGGTTATCGCCGATCAGGCGGATCTCATATCCCCAGCGGCTGCGGTAGACCATGAACCACAGGATGATCGCAACGATCACGCCGATGAAAAAGCCGCCATGGGTGGTGAGACCCCGGAAGGCTGGTATCGTTTGGGCAAAGTTCAGCAGGCGTGGAAGCCAGGCAGTTTTCGGGAATTCGGGGGACATCTGGAAACCACCCTCGCTCCAGACGGCGAACACCCAGTAGTTCACCCACGAGATCGCAATGTAGTTCATCATCAACGTGGTGATGATCTCATTCACATTGAGCTTGGCTTTAAGGTAACCAGGAATGAAACCCCAGGCCGCGCCAGCAGCCATGGCCGCCACCATCATCGTTGGGATGAAGATCCAGGGTGAGGTGCCCGGGGCCAGGATGGGGAACAAGACGACCGCGGCCGCGCCCCAGGCGCCCATGATGAACTGACCTTCCGCGCCGATGTTCCACAACTTCATGCGGAACGCCACGGAACAAGCCAGGCCCGTCAACAGGAGCGGGGTGGCTTTCACGATCGTATCCGAGAGCACGCCGATGCTGCCGAAGGATGCCTCTCCAATGTGGAGGTAGGATTTGATCGCGTTTCCGCCTGCCATCTCGATCACAATGCCGCCGATGATCAATGCCACGATGATCGCGATCAGCGAAACCAGGGCAGGGAACCAGCGCGGNGGCTCTTCCAGTCTTGGTTCAAGCTGGATGCGAAATCCAGTCCTTTGTTTTTGTACGGATGCNGATTCAGCCATGATGCACCCCTTCCTTGTGGATTTGGTCCAGCGGTGTGCCTGTCATCATCAAACCTATCGCCTCAATAAAACTTGGATCCGGTTCCACGGATTCGACTTTCACCTCACCCATGATCTTCCCCTCATAGATCACGCAGATGCGGTCGCTCAGGGCCAGTAATTCCTCGAGCTCCTCCGAGATCAGAAGCACCGCCGCGCCCGCTTCCCGCTGGGTCAGCAACAGGCGGTGAACACCCTCGATCGCGCCGACGTCCAGGCCACGGGTGGGTTGGACCGCCACCATGAACTTGGGTTTTCCGGAAATCTCGCGGGCCAGGATCACCTTCTGAAGGTTCCCGCCGGAGAGCAGCCGTACCGGGGTCCTCACCGTAGGGACGGCAATGTCATAGGAGGCCTTGAGCTCCTCGGCAAATTTTGCTGCCGCATTCATATCCAGCATGGTGCCCCTGGAGATCGGCGCCTTGCGGTAGTTCTTCATAATGACATTGTCGGTCATGCTCAGATTTGCAGAGCTGCCCACATGCGTGCGGTCCTCCGGCACATAGGCCATGCCGCGATCGATGCCATAGATCGTATCCCGGTTGCTGACCTTGTCCCCATTCAGCAGCACCTCCCCCTTGGCGCATTTGCGCAATCCGGCGATGACCTGGGAAAGCTCGATCTGTCCATTACCAGCCACGCCCGCCAGGCCGACGATCTCACCCTCACGCACATTCAGCGAAAGCCCGCGCAAGGCCGGCAGACCTTTATCGTTCTCGGCCTGTACATCCTTCACGTCCAGAACGACCTTGCCCGGCTTGACAGGCTTCTTATCTACGAAAAAGACGACCTCGCGACCGACCATCAAGCGCGCCAGCTCCGCCCGGCTGACGCCCTTCGCAGTGACATCCGAGGCCGTCGACACGCCGCGCCGCAGAACGCTGACCTTGTCTGCGATGGCGGTCACCTCCTGCAGCTTATGGCTGATGAAGATAACCGATTTGCCCTGGGCCACCATGGAGCGCAGCGTATCGAACAGAACGTCGATCTCCTGCGGCGCCAGGACGGCAGTAGGCTCATCCATGATCAACACGTCCGCGCCGCGATAGAGCATTTTCAACAGTTCCACACGCTGCTGCTCGCCGACAGACAATTGCCAGATCTTCGCGCGCGGATCGACCTTCAGTCCGTACTGATCGCCAAGGTCCGAAATCTTCTTATCGTATTCGCCCAGGCGCATGCGGAAGCGCGGCTGATCCAGTCCCAGCAGGATGTTTTCGGTCACCGTCTGCGAGGGGACCAACATAAAGTGCTGGTGCACCATGCCGATGCCGGCATTGATTGCATCCCGCGGCGATGAGAATACAACCGGCTTGCCTTTGACTGTGATTGTGCCTGCGTCCTGTTTATATAAACCGGCAAGCACATTCATTAATGTACTTTTACCGGCCCCGTTTTCCCCCAACAGAGCATGGATCTCTCCCTGGCGCAGTTCAAAATCCACATGGTCATTCGCCAAAACACCCGGGAAGCGCTTGACAATGCCCTTCATACTGACGACGATCGGAATGTTTGCAGGAGTTTCGATTTCGGATCTATCCACGGTGTCGCTCCCAACTGGCGCAGGCCTTTGCATCTGATCCAGCGAAAAGATGCCTTCCTGACTTGACGAACTTCGCAGGTATTTGATTTCCCCATACTGCCGTATTCATATCGTCAGTGCTGGCCGCGTCCAAAAGTTTTTATTTCTGAATTATACGTCCTGTCCTAAAAAAAGGGACCAGGATAACTCCATCCTGGTCCCCATATGGAACGATTATTTATTTGCTGGGGAGTTCAGCAGTGACGCCATCGGCCCACCAGTACATGCAGTACTTGCACTCGAGTCCGGGGGCTCCGGGCGGGAACTGGTCGAGGTCG
>JGI20214J51088_10002252_pt1 | contig 12908 bp, 9 predicted proteins | sample WetSurMetagenome_FD_51088 | JGI IMG/M metagenome (IMG submission 51088)
CATCCTGTTCCAGATGGCACATTGGTCAGATTCATAATCAGAACTGAAGCAGATCCTAGTACAACTCAACAAATTGAAGCAACGACGGTAGGTGGTATAGCCAGGGCTGCATATAGGATTCCCACAAATGGTTTCATTGAAATTAGGGTGACCAGTGAACCTGCTTTGATTTCAGACATACTCCAGCTAGACATTCCTCTAGGTGAAGGTGCAGGCGTAACTGCAGTTGCGCCAACATCCATCCCAAGTTCAACCCCAGTTCCCAGTGAAACCCCAATGATCACTGCGACAGTCATTCCTGACACATTCAATGGAAACACCGGACAACCTACTTTTTGGGAATGGTTATTGGTTGTATTAATCATCGGAATCGCCGGTTCACTTGTTTATACTGTGGGAAAGAAAATTCACTCTATACGTTGGGGGGTTCGTTGGGCGTTTTGTTCTATTATTGGGGGACTTACAAGTTATATATATCTGGCGGGGAGAATGCCAGGCGGTGAAGCATGGTTAAAATTGACTGGCACAACTGGATTGCTTATTGTAGTTATTTTGTGTATGAGCTTAGGATTTGCAGTGGGAATTTTATGGCACACTGTAACAGGCCGACCTGGTAATTAATGGTATACCAGGGTCACTAATAAGCTAATTCCTACTAGTACAGTTGCAGCAATAAAAAGATACTTTTCCGGTTTTGTTCTTAAGAAATCCTGAAATTTGACCAATGGTTGTGTATGATGTGTTCTGGTAGATGGAATGTAGTCACCCAATAAAGATTGGCGAAATTCCTCCACCGTCTGAGGACGTTCGTTGGGATGCAGCCCCATAGCCCATAAAATTGCTCGTTCTGTTCTTAAGCTAATATTGGGATTGATCTGCCGCGGTAAAACCATGCTCTCGGGATGGAGAAAACGCTCTCGTGCGTCCATTGGTTGTTGATTGGTAAGGATATGATAAAGTGTTGCTCCGAACGAATAAATATCAGATCTGGTATCAGTATGGCCGCTATCTCCACCATATTGTTCCAGAGGAGTATATAAAGCTGTACCTCTTCCTTGTAAAATCGTAATTGTTACTTCACCAGGAGAGGCTAATTTTACCAGCCCAAAATCGACCAGTTTTAGGAAATTAGAAGGAGTGATTTTTAAATTTCCAGGTTTAATATCGCGATGCAGGATGGGTGGATCTTGTCCATGTAGATAGCTCAATGCATCTGCCAATTGGCTTCCCCAATCGATCACATCTTTTTCAGGTAAAAATGTTTCAGCTTTACGTGCTTCCATCATCAAAGTCCGCAAGTCTTTGCCAGGGACATAATCCATTACCAGGTAGTCTCGGGGACCAATTGAAAAATAATCAGAAACTTTTGGCAAGTTGGGATGATCCAACCGGGCTAACACAGTTGCTTCACGAAGAAACTGGTCACGAGCCTGCCGAATAAGATCTTCTGGAAGGGTCTTATCGTGTTCTACTTCTTTTACAGCACACTGGCGGCCTTCCAGACGGAGGTCATCAGCAAGGTAGATGCTTCCCATCCCACCCTGTCCGATGATTCGGTATATTTTATATCTGGCGTGTAAGACTTCTCCAGCTTTAAGGGAAACCGGCATTGGACCTTCCAGTAACAACCATAATGAATACCAATCATTTATATCGGCGTAGATCAATATTGCCTTTATGGCGATTTCTGTTATATTATACCTTATTAGATAATTGGACTGGTTCCTAACTCAGATCGAGGTGAGCAAATGGTTGACAGGGGTGAAGAAATCCCGGTGCTTATTGGTCAAAGTGGACCGATCAATGGCCAAAGATGGACAATCACAAAAACAATGGTAATTGGCAGGGATGCATCATGCGATATTGTCATACCTGACCGCCAGATATCACGATTCCATGCGAATTTAATGCCTGCTGCAAATGGAACTATTTTAGAGGATCTTGGCAGTAAAAACGGAACATATTGTAATGGGCAAAAAGTTGAAACCTCTGTTATGCTTGCAGATGGAGATCTTGTCCAAATGGCTCTGGTGCAGCATTTTGTGTTTTTGAGCTCCGAATCAACTTTGCCTCTTGATGCAAGTCAACTCCCTGTAAACCAAAAACGGACAGGCAAGTTACACTTTGATAACCGTTCGCGCCGAGTATGGATTGGACAGAACGAAGTGATCCCGCCACTATCTGCTTCGCAATTAAAACTATTGCAGCTATTGTACGAGCAGGAAGGGGCTGTCGTTTCCAGGGATGAATTAATTGCTAAAGTGTGGGGGGAAGAAGAGGCAGTTGGAGTCTCAGACCAGGCATTTGATGCTCTAGTTCGTAGATTACGGCAAAGGTTGTCAAGCATCGATGCTGAGCACAACTACATCACTACACTACGGGGGTATGGGGTAAAATTCGATAATAATCAGGAATAATTCTTTATGATCTAGAGTAATAACTAGGTCTCAATTTGGGGGAATTGTATTAGCTTATTACAATAAAATTTCCAATTTAATACTATCTATTAATCATTAATGCTGTTTCAGATATAAGCAATTTTTTTTACGGCGACACCATAATAGGATTAATGTTTTATTTATGGAAGTTGAGAGTTTAACCATTTACAACATATAAATGAAGAATATTTAAGCCCGACTTCTTATTATTGTAAATATTATAAGAAAGAGTATTTGGGTTAAGTAATAATTTTGCCTTATATACATCATATTCAAGGTAACTAAATGGAACTAGTTAAATTAACCCCAATAATGATCATGGCATTAGCGGCGATAATTTCTTTAAGCGTCGCGAGTTTTTCTTATTTAAAACGGAAATCATCAAATAGAATTATTTTTGTGTTACTTATGTTGGCTACAGCAGAATGGGCATTATCTTCTTTGGCTGAATTCTCAGTTATTGATATGCCCTCAAAGATTTTCTGGTCAAAAATATCATATTTTGGAATCTCAACCGTGCCAGTCTTATGGTTCCTTTTTTGTATCGAATATACTCAGCGTCCATTTTGGGGTTCCACAAGGCGTAAGGCACTTCTCTTCGTCATTCCTCTTATTATTGTTATCTTGGTAATGACAAACGAAAAACATGGATTAGTATGGCCAATTATTACCCCAATATCAAACGAAATTGGTGCTTGGCTTCAATATGATCATGGAATTGGTTTCTGGATCCATGCAGTATATTCATATTTATTATTAATCATTGGCATCGTTTATTTGATGCTCTTTGCGAAGAAATCATCAGGTATATATAAAAAACAGATTGCGATTATGATTGGTAGTGCTTTTATACCATGGGTTGGAAACGCACTTTATCTTTTCAAACTCAATCCTTGGCCAGAACTAGACCTTACACCCCTGGCTTTTTCTTGTACTGGTTTGATGGCTTTGTGGGCAATGTCCTCATATAGTTTGTTTGATCTAGCACCTATTGCTAGAGATGCATTAATCGAACGAATTAATGATGGAATTCTGGTTGTCAGCAGGGATAATATTCTGATTGATATAAATCCTGCAGCATGCGAAATGTTAAATTGCAATTCATCCAAGGTCATTAATAAACCATTAATTGACATATTAACAGGCTGGGAAAACTATTTTAACGAATTCAAAGATATCGATGACTTTGATGAAGAATTAGTCTTGCCAGATCAAACTTGGATACGTTTACGAATATCTCCTTTATATGATAGAAAAAATGAGGTTCAAGGAAAGCTAATAGAATTACAAAATATCACCAAACGCAAATTGGCTGAAGTAGAATTAGGATCACAAAGGGATTTTTTTGCTCAAGTGATGGGTACTCTGGCAAATGGGATTGCAGTTACTGATATAAATGATAGATTGGAATATATTAATCCTGCTTTTTCTAGGATAGTCGGATGTCCTCCCAATAACACAGAAAAAATGAAACTAATGGATTATATTAATGTAAAAGATCATTCTGCTTTTATCAATTCTCAGAAAATATACTCCACAAATAGCGTAAATACAGTTAAATTAAACCTTACAGGACTTGAACAACAAACCACACCTGTATTGATGACAATTGTTCCAAGAATAAACAAAGGGAAGATCTGCGGATCAATTTTTTCAATCACAGATATGACTGAACAAGAAAGGATTGAAGAGAATCTGAAGTATCGGGAAAAATTTGAGAATGAATTGGTTCAATTATCGACAAAATTCGTGAACCTTTCTTACACTGAAACGGAAACCGCACTTGAGGAAGCGCTCGAAAAGATTGGCAACTTCTGTGATGTGGATAGGTCTTATACTTTTTTGCTTCATGACCATGGGGAATTAATGAGCAACACACATGAATGGTGCAGGAAAGGTATCAATCCGGAAATCCAGAACTTGAAAGACATCCCATGCAGTGTTTATCCGATGTGGATTGATCAGCTTAAACAATTTAATAATATAAGTATTACTGATGTGATGAAACTTCCGGAAAGTTGGAAAACTGAACGCGATATCTTGCAATCACAAGGTATAAAGTCGGTAGTTGAAGTCCCCATGATTTATAGTAATAACCTTATCGGATTTGTAGGGTTTGACTCAGTTCGTAAATTTAGGCAATGGAAAGAAGAAGAAATTCACATGATGAGAATTATGGGGGACATTTTTGCTCGTGCAATTATGAGCAAGGAATCCGAACAAGCATTGCTTGCTTCGAATCAACAGCTAATTGAATCGATATCTGTGGCGAATCAAATGGCGGTCTTGGCAGAGGCTGCAAGTCAGGCAAAAGGACAATTTCTAGCTAATATGAGCCATGAAATTCGAACACCTATGAACGGTGTTATTGGAATGACAGGAATATTACTAAATACACACCTTTCAATAGAACAACGAAGATATGCGAATAATATCCTTTTAAGTGCTGAATCTTTATTGGCAATTATCAACGATGTATTGGATTTTTCTAAAATTGAAGCTGGTAAATTTAACCTTAAAATTCGCGAATTTTATCTTCCAACACTAATAGAAGGAATTGGGAATATGTTTTCACATAAGGCTCAAGAAAAAGGCCTTGAGCTGATCATTAAAATCAATAAAGATATTCCTAATTGGGTAATTGGGGATGAGGATAGATTAAGACAAGTAATTACCAACTTAATTGGCAATGCAATAAAATTTACAACCTCCGGTGAAGTAATATTAAACTTGGAGCTAGTTTCAATTAACGAAAAATCAGTTAAAGTTCGATTTGAAACATGGGATACAGGGATTGGAATCTCAGAAGAACAAAAGCAGGTTTTATTTCAACCATTTACTCAACTTGATTCCTCAACAACAAAAAGAGTAGGTGGAACGGGTTTAGGTCTTTCAATATCGAAAAGGATCATTGAATTGATGGGCGGAGAGATTGGGCTTGATAGTAAAGTTGGAATTGGGTCAAACTTCTGGTTTTCAATAAATTTGCTCATTTCCGAAAATTCATCAAAACAAGATGAGAGGATCAACAATATCAGTAAAAGGTTAAAAGTGTTGGTAGTGGATGACAACGAAACACAACTGGAAAATATTGCTGGACTAATCCAGGAAGTTGTAAACAATTGCGAAAGAATCTCAAATCCGGGTTTGGTAATTAATTGTTTAAATCAGGCTGAATTAGTAAATGAAAAATTTGATGTGATTTTCATGGATTATTCCATGCCTAATATTAATGGAGTGGAACTGGCCAACGCAATAGCGGATAAGTATTCAAGGAGTGACTATCGAATAATTCTAATGATCTCTGGAGCAGAAAAAATCGATAATGATACTCTTGAAAGAAATGGCATTTTTTCTGTCATACATAAACCTATATTGCGCAGAAACTTGTTTCACAGCCTGGGTTCCATAGGCACCAATTATTCTGAGGATTCATATAAAGTGTTCACCGATAAAGCAACTGGTTTTCTGGATAATAATTTAGATACAACCATTCCAAAGGAAATACATATTTTACTTGCGGAAGATAATTTGATTAATCAGGAAGTAGCAAAAACGATTCTAGAAAAAAATGGCTTTATGGTTGATTGCGTTAGTAATGGGTCTGGTGTGTTAAAAGAACTTAAAAACAAACCATATAACCTAATCCTTATGGATGTGCAAATGCCTGAGATGGATGGTTATGAAGCAACGAGTATTATTCGTTCCGATGTAAGCAATAAGTATATTAGAAATATCCCGATTATTGCTATGACAGCTAACGCTATGCGGGGGGACCAGGAAAAATGTATATTAGCGGGTATGGATGACTATATATCGAAGCCATTTAATCCCCATGAATTAATCGAAAAAGTACATTTCTGGTCAAATCATTCACAAAATTCATACTTGGATGCACTTCAGCGAACAAATACAAAGTTAAATATTAAAGAGGTGAAGTCAAACAGACTGGATCAACAATTTAATAATGAAGGAGATTTTACTGGAATTCCATCCATACAATTTGATCAATTATTAAATAGACTGATGGGTGATAATGAACTTGCCTTAGTCTTGTTAAGCAAAGTAAGGAAAGACCTGGAAAACGACTTACATGAATTTGAAAATGCAATCCAAGATCAAAATGCTGAATTATTATCCAAACTTGCTCACAAAATGAAAGGGACATTTGGCAACCTTTCAGCTGAATTCTTACGAAAAGGCTGCGAAGAATTGGAATTTGCTGCGAAGGAATCAGATTGGGAAGCAATACAAAATAAATACGAAAGATTAAAAAAACTTGGATTTGATTTTTGTAATGAAGTCGATCGAATGTCGAATTTTATTCCCGCAACATAATGATAATTGGAGAAATATGAAAATCCTCGTTGTAGATGATGATGATGTAGCCTTAATTGTTGCAAAAAAAGTTCTTCAGTCGGATGGACATGAAGTATTTCTTGCTGATGATGGAGAATCTGCATTAAATCAACTTGCAGAGAATGGGATTCAGGTGATTATTTCGGATTGGAATATGCCAATCATGAATGGCGTAGAACTATGCAAAAGAATTAAGGAAAATTCCGGTTTTGGCTTTATTTACTTTATTATTGTAACCTCCCGAACAAGTAAGGAAGATTTGATTGAAGGACTTTCAGCTGGTGCAAATGATTTCGTTTCCAAGCCATTAGAACCAGGTGAACTCCTTCTCAGAATTCGTAACGCAGAAAAAATATTGGCTATGGAAACGACATCATTAACACTTTTTAGCCTGGCAAAACTTGCAGAATCTAAAGATACAGATACAGGACATCACCTGGAGCGAATACGAGAATATTCACGTGCCCTTGCAGATGAATTGATGAAAGACCAGGATTTAAAAAGAAAAATCCATCCGAAATTCTCTGATATGCTCTACGAAACCAGTCCATTACATGATATTGGTAAAGTCGGAATACCAGATACAGTTTTATTAAAGCCTGCCAGTTTGAGTGATGAAGAATGGATTGTTATGAAAAATCATACGGTAATTGGGGCAGACACACTTGGAGAAGTTGTAAAGAAATATCCAAATGCAGAATTTATGAAAATTGCACAAGAGATAGCATGGAGTCACCATGAACGCTGGGATGGAAATGGTTATCCCCGTGGTTTAGCAAGTGAAGGAATACCTCTTGCAGCAAGAATAGTGACACTGGCGGATGTTTATGATGCACTAACAATGAAGAGAGTTTATAAATCTGCTATGCCCCATGATATTGCTAAAGGGATTATTACCAAGGAAAGCGGAAGTCACTTTGACCCGAAGATCGTAGAAGTATTCCTTGCTATCGAAAAAAAGTTTATCGAAATTAGAATGAGTTTCGCTGAATAGTAATAATATTCTATTAGAGTAACTATTAAACTGACTCAGTACTATACATCCAGGTTACGAACATCATGCGCATGGGTGGTGATGAAGCGGGTCCGTGGAGGTACAGCTTCACCCATCAGCATATCAAAGGTGCGATCAGCCTCTGCAGCATCATCTATACCTACAATAAGCATGGTGCGGTTTTCAGGGTTCATTGTAGTTTCCCACAATTGGGTGGGATTCATTTCACCCAAACCTTTATAGCGCTGTAAGTTTGCTTTTTCTGCGGGGACGCCTAATTCTTTTAATACTTTATCCTTTTCGTTGTCATTATATGCATAACGCACTTTATCTTTATGGCTCATCCGATACAGTGGTGGTTGAGCGATGAATAAATGTCCATCATCAATAATGCTTTGCATATAACGGAAGAAAAAAGTCAGCAATAAAGTACGGATATGGCTGCCATCAACATCAGCATCGGTCATAATAACAATTTTGCCATAACGTAAACCCGAAATGTCAAATCCATCGCCAATGCCTGTTCCCAATGCCGAGATCAATGCTCGTACTTCGTTATTACCAAGTATCTTATCCAACCTGGCACGTTCAGTGTTTAGGATCTTGCCCCTTAAGGGAAGAATTGCCTGAAAGTGGCGGTCGCGGCCTTGTTTGGCGGAACCACCAGCGCTATCTCCCTCTACTATATATAATTCAGTTTTTGTTGGATCCCGATCGGAACAGTCAGCCAGTTTGCCAGGCAGGGTCATGCTCTCTAGAGCAGATTTACGAATGACCAGGTCCCTGGCTTTACGGGCAGCATCACGGGCACGGGCAGACGTAAGGCATTTTTGAATGATCGCCCTGGCAGCCTGTGGATTCTCTTCCAGAAATCGTGCAAATCCTTCACCTACAACCTGGGTGACATACGTTTGAGCTTCTGGGTTCATTAATTTGACTTTAGTCTGGCTCTCAAATTGCGGATCAGGGTGTTTGATGCTGACAATAGCCGTCATTCCCTCTCGTGTGTCATCGCCAGTGAAGTTGGGATCGGCTTCTTTGAGCAACCCGGAACGGTGTCCATAATCATTGATAACGCGGGTTGTTGCTGTTCGTAGACCTGTAAGGTGTGATCCACCATCTATGGTATTGATTGTATTGGCAAAGGAATATACAGATTCTGAATATGAATCTGTATATTGAATCGCAGCTTCAATATTGACTCCTTCAACCTCTTTTTCGATATAGAAAACTGGATGAAGTTGTTCCCGGTTACGATTCAGGTAACGCACAAACGAATTTATACCACCTTCAAAATGGAAGGTCATTTCCTTTTGAGCCCGCTCATCCATCAGATGAATGGTGACACCACGTGTGACAAAAGACATTTCGCGGAAACGCTGGATCAATGTATCGAAGCGGAAATCAAGTTCAGGATCTTTAAAAATCTGGGGATCAAATTTGAATGTTGTCTTGCTTCCTGTTTTATTCGGGTCACATTTACCTATAACTTTTACGGGTTCCTGTGGGATACCACGTATGTACCTTTGAAAGTGAACTTGTCCTCCACGCCTAATTTCTACTTCACACCATTCGGAAAGAGCATTTACTGCAGAAACCCCGACTCCATGAAGTCCACCGGAAACTTTATAGCTACCTCCACCAAACTTACCACCAGCATGCAGAATCGTCATGACTACTTCCAAAGCTGATTTCTTNTTTTCCGGATGGATATCAACAGGAATACCACGGCCATTATCCTCTACAGTCACGCTGCTATCGGCGTGAATGGTAATCTCGATTCGATCACAATAACCACCCAGAGCTTCATCAATGGAGTTATCGACTACCTCATAAACCAAATGGTGCAAAGCTTTTAAGTCTGTACCACCAACATACATACCTGGCCTTCGTCGAACAGCTTCAAGACCCTCCAATACCTGGATCTCTTTTGCACCGTACGAACTAATTGTAGATGAATCGTTCATTAATTCTCCCGTTATTTTACTTTCGGTAACTCTGAAGCGGTTGCTGGAGAGAGGTTATTTTTAGTAATAATGGATTGAATCCATTTCATACCATCTCGATAATAAATAAATATAGCAGCTGTCAGGCTGGTATTTACCAGAGCATGCCCGGCAACACCAATCAAAGAAAACCATGAATTTTCTTTGGGTATTTGCCATAATAGGTCCAATCCTTGAGCGATGATGATAACAGCAATGAAAAAAAGCCCTGATGAAGGTAATGCGAACCGTACCATTCTGATACTTGAAAGTAGAGCTTTCAATATGGATTGGTGCTGCATAAATATTACTTGAGGTGTATATAACATGGGAGTAATTACCCAGATTAGAATTAACCCACCTGCAAATAATGCAATCTGACCTAGAACTGGTGAAAGTAAGGTTACGAATGAAACTAACATTAAAGCCGGAAAAATAATAATGATTATAAAAAGCACACAAATAATGGTCAAATATAAAAGTTGTAGCGTTTGCCACCCGATTGATCCTGGTGACACTTGAGCCTTATCAGATGAAGTAACTTGATTTATTGAGTTATAGTAATAACTTGATCCAATTAATCCAATCAATCCGACAACGAGCCAGATCAAGAAAGCACTGGAATAGTTCCTTGCTTCTAAAACTATTGGCGACCCCAATGGATTCGTTACCGGAGAAATATTTGCTACCAAGCTGGGGATTCCTACAGGAAGAGTTCGAATAGCAGAAAATATATTAAAACGATCTGCCAAGACAAAATAAATTTCCTTTGTGTTAGAAAATATTTGCGCAAACTCGCCACTTTGTAATTCATTTGGTAATGTTAGATTTGCTAAAATAGGATGAACAATATCTTTAATTCGAAGATGCGGTCCAAACCAAAGAAGTAGATCCAGAGCAATAGGTAATATTATTAATTCAATATGATTGGCAACTGCTTCAAACCCTGCCAGTAGGCTGGGGATCAGTTTTGGCTTTTGTGATAAGTTGAGGTCGGGTTGGTTTTCCATACAATCTTATATTTTACCATAAGGAGGTTTCCGAGTAAAATGTAACAGATGGAGAAGCACACTCATCTTCCTGATCCGAGCCAACTAAGCATACTTATTGGCGTTATTCTAATAGCATATGCAATATCCCAATACCTTGAGGTACCAATAAATCAGATCGCTTTACAACTCCCCGGCATATACATACCCATCAACATCGAATTTCGGAATTTAGTATCAATCACCGTAGCAATTCTTGCTTCTGCAGGTATGGATTGGGTCATTTCAGGGCACCCACACAATCAGGGAAAAGACAGGTTACACCATTGGTTACTGCCATCATTAACAGCCTGGGTTATCGGTATTCCACTTTTTTCTATACCAATTGGACCAACCTGGTGGGGGATGTTTCTGATAGGAGGGTTATTACTGGTTCTGGTCATCCTTTCGGAATATATTACTGTAAATCCAGATGACACCCGGCTAACAATTGTGAGTATAGGGCTTTCAGCACTATCCTTAGTATTATTCTTGATTCTGGCTGTTAGTATTAGAGCTAATGGGGCCAGACTTTACCTTGTTATACCAGCAATTGGAATCGGAAGTGGACTTGTATCCTTAAGGATTTTTTACCTTCGCTCTGGAAGAACCTGGCAGTATACTTGGAGTCTTTGTATTTCCCTTTTATTAGCACAATTTGCTGCTGGATTACATTATTTACCTCTATCTCCGGTTCAATTTGGTTTGCTTTTGGTAGGTTTTTTATATGCATTAATCTCGATATCAGAATCGGTCATCCAAAACCGTTTCTCGAGGAGAGTATTTATTGAACCGGCGATTATTTTTATTGTCATAATTGTTCTTGTATTGATTCTTGGATAATAAATTCCAAAGGTTTCTGTTGGTTACTTTAATTCTTCCTGTCAGTATTCATACCAAGATTCTTTTGAATATGGAAAACAATTTTCCTNAAGAGGCTTGTGGATTAATTACCGGTAAAGGGAGTTTAGTAAGGCACCATTTTTCCATCACCAATCTATTNCATTCTGAATATAAATTTCAAATGGATGGAAGCGAAATGCTTAAGGCTTTTAACTGGATAGAGAAACATAACCAAGTATTGCTTGGAATTTANCATAGCCATCCCAATGGTCCAGATAATCCATCACCAACCGATTTTGAGCAAGATTATTATCCAGATGTGATAAAATTGATCGGTTCCAAGATAAATACGAAATGGATATTACGAGCTTATTACCAAAACCCCTCCGGATATATTCAAATACCTTTAATCATCAAGTATTGATGATTATACTTAGAATCTAAATATATTCAGTGGTGTTAATTTATACGAAATTCGGGATAAATATATGTCAGTTATAAAGATTATAACAATTTTCATGCTTGCTTATTTGGTAGGATCGATTCCATTTGGTTTAATTTTTGTAAAAATCCTCAAAGGTCATGATATTCGCAATATTGAAAGCGGTCGCACTGGGGGCACGAATGCAGGTAGAGCTGCAGGAACCGGTGCAGGCGTTTTAACAGGTGTCATGGATTTTTTTAAGGGATTTATTGCAGTAATGATTGCAAGAACAATGATTCCCGGTGCTCCTTGGATCGAAGCATTTGCAGCAATATTCGCTATCTTAGGTCACAATTATTCGATTTTTTTACTCGAACGTCATGGGCCAGGAAAATATTTATTAAGGGGTGGAGCTGGAGGTGCACCATGTATGGGGGGATCATTTGGCTTTTACCCACCCAGTTTATTTATTATCTTACCGGTTGCCATGTTAATTCTATTTGGCGTCGGATATGCTTCAATCACTACTTTATCTATTGCATTCCTGGCAATTGTCTTATTTACGATTAGGGCGTTTGCATTTGGATCGAGTTGGGCATATGTATTTTATGGGGTAATTGCTCAAATCCTTTTAATTATCGCCTTACAATCCAATATTAAACGTCTACTCAGCGGTAATGAACGCCTGGTAGGTATTCGAGCCTGGTTGGAAAAACGTAAAAAGTAATTCGCGTATTTTTGTTATATTGGATTTACTTCAATTGACTGTTCGTCTTCTGCGTATAGTTGATATAAATACCATAAATTACGCTTATGGAGGTCAGCAGCCAATCCCCC
>JGI20214J51088_10002253_pt1 | contig 12899 bp, 13 predicted proteins | sample WetSurMetagenome_FD_51088 | JGI IMG/M metagenome (IMG submission 51088)
ATTCTGTGTTTAAAGGTCGTGGAATGGAATTTTCCGAAGTACGCGAATATCAGTTTGGCGATGATATTAGAAGCATTGATTGGAACGTAACTGCTCGATTCGGACATCCATACATAAAAGTTTTTGAAGAAGAACGCGAGCTTACCGTAATACTTATGGTCGATCTTAGCGGATCATTAATGTTTGGTTCTGTTTCTAAAACTAAACAGAGAATTGCTGCCGAGTTGAGTGCCATACTTGCATTTTCCGCTTTGAAGAATAATGATAAAGTCGGTTTGATTTTATTTACTGATAAAATTGAAAAATTTGTTCCTCCGAGAAAGGGAAGAATGCATGTTTTAAGAATAATTCGTGAAGTCCTTTCTTTTGAACCTGAAGGTAAGTCAACTAATCTAAAAGGTGCATTGGAGTACATGAACAATGCGATTAAGAAAAAATCCATAGCATTTCTAATTTCTGATTTTATGGATCAAGGTTATGAAAAGATTTTGAGAATTGTTGGAAGGAAGCATGATTTAATTGGAATTGTTTTGGATGACAGACGTGAAAAAGAAATTCCAAACATAGGATTGGTTAAACTTGCAGATGCTGAGACCGGTGCTGAAAGATGGATTGATACAAGCAGTAAGCGAGTTCGCACACAAATGATTTTTGATCGTAAAGAAAGAGAAAAACTACGTAATTCAATTTTTATAAAAAGCCATCTGGATAGAATTGAAGTGACAACAGGTTCAAACTACATTCAACCTTTGGTGCAATTTTTTAGAAGACGTGAAAAAAGATGGTAAAAAAGTTTCCCTTTTTTCTGATAATACTATTTTGCTTAACTCCTATCTATGCCCAAGAGATAACTGTTAACGCTTCTACTGATACGACAGATTATATGATCGGGGATCGGATTCAGCTTTCTCTTTTCATAAAGATGAACAAAGATGTTTACATTATAAATCCTTTTTTCAGAGATTCTTTAAAAAATATTGATGTGCTTAACATTTCTGATCCTATAACAAGTGAGAATGAAACCGGAAAGAGTATCAAGTATCTTTGCGTGTTATCCAGGTTTGATTCTGCTCAAGTCACAATTCCTCCGATAAAAGTTGAATACAGAACTGTGGGTGATTCAACATTAAAGTCGGTGTTGTCAAATCCTGTTACATTTAACGTGCATCGGATGGATGTTTCTATGAAGGAAGAGATAAAAGATATCAAACCGCCAATAAGACCTTTTGATTATTTTTTTCTGATTTACATTCTTATTGCACTAACCATCTTATCAATACTGGTTTATTATTTTATCTACAAAAAGTATTGGAAACACAAACAGGAGTTAATAATCCAAAAGAAAGAAGAAAAACTTCTCTCCCATCAATTAGCTTTGCGTAAACTTGAGCAGCTTGAAAAAGAAGAGTTATGGCAAAAAGGATTTCTAAAAGATTATCATTCTAAAATTACAGATATAATTCGCGAGTATTTTGAAAAACAATTTGATCTGCCTGCGCTTGAACGGACAACAACAGAATCGCTAAAGCTTTTAAGCAAACATTCGCAGGGAGTAAAAGTTTTGGATATAACTTCTCAATTTTTAAACAATGCCGATCTTGTGAAGTTTGCGAAATATGCCCCGCTTGAAATTGTCAATGTTGAAATGATGACTCAGGCAAGAAACATTGTAAAGAAAACTGCGATGCTGGAAAAGGAAGAACAAATCACAGAGGAAGCAAATGTTTAATGATGTAACTTTTGCCTATTCCTGGGTGTTTTTTTTATTGCTTTTAATTCCGTTGCTTGTTGTCTGGTATTTTTGGCAAGGAAGGAAAAAGCAAGCTGCAATTTCTTATTCATCTTTAAAAGCATTTGAAAAAATTCCCGCAACTTTTCGTGAAAGGTTAAGACATTTTCCGTTTGCATTAAGAATGCTTGCATTAATATTTTTAATTATTGCACTCGCACGTCCACAGAATTTTTCTGCCGGACAAAGTGTAAACGCTGAGGGAATTGATATTGCAATGGTTTTAGATATTTCCGGTAGTATGCTTGCAGAGGATTTTAAACCAAATCGTTTGGATGCTGCTAAAGAAGTGATTGATGAATTTGTTCAGGGTAGAACTACTGATAGAATTGGTTTGGTAATCTTTTCGCGTGAAGCATTTACCCAATGTCCGCTCACAATTGATTATTCTGTTTTGCGAAATCTTTTGAGTGATATTAAAACGGGAATGATTGAAGACGGCACTGCAATAGGAAATGGAATAGCAAATGGTGTTAACAGGTTAAAAGACAGTGATGCTGAAAGCAGAGTTGTCATTCTGCTTACAGATGGTGTTAATAATGCAGGAGAAGTTGATCCGATATCTGCTGCTGAAATTGCATCGACTTTTGGAATTAGAATTTACACGATTGGTGTTGGAACGAGAGGTGAAGCACCGTATCCCGTACAAACTCCATTTGGAACAAGATATCAGATGGTTCCCGTTGAAATTGATGAAGCGATCTTGAAAAAGATAGCTGAAACTACTGGCGGTCAATATTTTCGCGCTACCAATAACAGGGCTTTGGAAGAGATTTATAATAAAATTGACAAGATGGAAAAAACAAAAATTGAGATAACATCTTATAGAAATGCAAAAGAACTTTTTGCGGGATGGCTTGGAATTGGTTTTGTCCTTTTATTCTTAGAATTGATTGCATCTAAAACAATTTTAAGGAAGCTGCCGTAATGTTTAGATTTGCAAATCCGGAGTACTTAATAGCTTTATGGTTGATTCCAATCCTAATTGCACTTTATATTCTTTACAATCGGAACAGAAAAAGATTGCTTGAAAGGTTTGCAGATAAAGAGCTGCAAAAATTTATCATGTATTCATTCAGCAGTATAAAATCAAAAATAAAATTTGGATTGATTTTAATCGTCCTGGCATTGCTTATAATGGCATTTTCAAATCCACAAGTTGGAACAAAAATGCAGGAAGTAAAGCAGACTGGAATTGATGTTTACATTTTACTTGATGTTTCAAGAAGTATGCAGGCAGAAGATATTAAACCAAACAGATTAGAGAAAGCCAAGTATCAGATTTCAAATCTTATCCAAAAACTTCGAGGTGATAGAATAGGTTTGATTGTTTTTTCCGGTGAAGCTTACATCCAGTTTCCATTAACCACAGATTACTCGGCAGCTAATCTTTTTCTTAATGCTGTTGATTTTAATTCCGTTCCTCAGCCGGGAACTGCAATTGCTTTAGCAATTAATATGGCTGTTCAATCATTTGATTCTGCAGCTACAGATAAAGCCATTATTATCATCACTGATGGAGAAGATCACGAAGGTGATATTGATGCTGCAGTTGAAAAGGCGACCGACAAAGAAATAAAAATTTATACAATTGGTTTAGGTTCGCCCGATGGAGTTCCGATACCTGTTTATGATAATCGCGGGAACAATGTTGGATTCCGGCAGGATAATTCAAGGCAAACTGTATTAACAAAACTAAATGAAACAATCTTAAAAGAAATTGCCAATGATGGTGACGGGAAGTATTATCGTGGTAATAACTATGAAGATTATCTTGATAAAATTTACTCCGATCTTTCTACACTAGAACAAGCCGAATTTGGTGTAAAAAAAGTCACTGACTACGAAGATCGATTTTATTACTTTCTTATACCGGCAATCATATTGTTGCTGATTGAAATATTTATAACAGATAAACGTTCGCCATTTTTTACAAGATTGAATAAAAAATTAGGAATTGAAGCTGAAGAAAAATGATTAGAATTGATTCAAAAGTCATCCTGAATTTATTTCAGGATCTTGTAATTCCGAAACGAGTTCAGAATGACAATCGTATTAACATTTTTATAGCAATATCTGTGATTTTGTTTTCTTCAACGTCATTTTCTCAATCCGACCGCAGCACTTTAAATAAAGGTGTTGATAAGTACGATGAGAAGAAATATGCCGATGCTGAAGTTGATTTTAGAAAAGTTGTTGAAACTTCACCTAAAAATTTTGAAGCAAGTTTTAATCTTGGCACTTCCTATTACAAACAGGAAAAGTATGAAGATGCTATAAAATCCTTTTCAAGTTCATTGGAAAATGCAAAAGATGATATAAGTCGTGCAAAAGTTTTTCATAACATTGGCAACTCATTGCTTAAATCAAACAAGATAGAGCAAAGTGTTGAAGCATATAAAAACGCATTGAAGTTTAATCCAAATGATGATGAAACAAAATATAATTTATCTTATGCGTTGGAACTGTTAAAGAATAAAGATAAGAATCAACAAAACAAGAATGATCAAAATAAAGATGATCAGAAAAAGGACGATCAACAAAAACAGCAAAATCAGGATCAGCAAAACAAGGATCAGAATAAACAGGATCAGAAGCAGAATCCACAGCCGCAAGACCAGGAATCAAAACAGGATAATACTAAACAGCAACAGCCTAAGGAACAAAAAATTTCTAAAGAAGAAGCACAAAGAATATTAGACGCACTTAAGAACAATGAGAAAGATTTGCAGAAACAGCTTAGAAAGAGAACCGGTCGTGTTAAACAAACGGAAAAAGATTGGTGATGTTTAAATTTTCTTTTTTATTCATATTTATTTTTTTTAGTTCGATTCTCACTGCGCAATCATTTACTGCAACTGTTGATAACAACAAAGTTGGTGAAGATGAACGCTTTGAAGCGAGATTTACTTTTGAAGGCAAAGAAATAAAAGGTCTGAAAAATTTTAACGCCCCTTCTTTTAAAGATTTCAGAGTCTTATCCGGTCCAAACCAATCCACAAGCATGCAGATAATTAATGGTGTAAGTTCATCATCATTAACTTTATCTTATATATTGATGCCGAACACCACAGGAGCATTCACAATCGGAGGTGCATCGATAGAATATCTTGGTACATCTTTAACCACAAAACCAATTTCAATAACCGTTACTAAAGGTGCACCAAAACCAAAAGAAGATAAGTCCAGCGGTGTTTCTGATGCCGATATTGCTGATAATTTATTTATTCGTGCTTCGATTGATAAGAACAGAGTTTATCAAGGTGAACAGGTTACCGTAACATATAAACTCTACACAAGATTAAATATCGCTGCGCAAATGTCTGTAGATAAACTTCCACAGTATCAAGGATTTTGGGCTGAAGAACTTGGGACTTCACAAAATATTTCATTTTCTACAGAAGTTTTCAATGGTAAGCAATACAAAGTCGGACTGCTAAAACGAGCAGCTTTGTTTCCTACTCAAACCGGTAAACTTGAAGTTACACCGTTTGAATTAAGCATCCCGATTCAGATCCCAAAGAAAAAAAATCCAAATAATGTTTGGGATGATTTTTTTGGTGATCCTTTTGGACGCGCAGAAATTTATGAATATAAAGCAACATCAAATATCGTAAATGTGGAAGTTCTTCCATTACCGCAAAATAATAAACCGGCATCTTTCAGAGGCGCTGTAGGTAAATATGATTTTTCAGCCTCTATCGATAAATCTGTTACAAAAACCAACGAGCCTATTTCTTTAAAACTTAAAATTACCGGAACAGGAAATATTAAGTTACTTGAGCTTCCTGATTTTGAACTTCCCAACGGATTTGAAAAATATGATCCAAAGATTAATGAGCAGTTGGAGCGAAGTGGAAAAATAAGCGGAATGAAAGAAGCAGAGTATTTATTAATTCCAAGAATCGCCGGCTCACGGGAAATTTCACCAATAGAGTTTTCATATTTTGATGTTGAGCAGAAATCATATCAGACAATAAGCTCAAAAACTTTCAGCGTAAATATTAAGCAAGGTGAGGGGAATGTTGATCTTGCAAATCAACAATCTGTGGAACAACTTGATAGCGATATTCGTTTCATCAAAACAAAGTTTGATGACATAGAGAAACGAAGTGAAATATTATTGTTAAAGCCTGCATTTTGGATTGCAACTGTAATTCCATTACTTGCTTCTTTTGTATTGATTGGATGGAAACGAAAACAGGATAGGCTTTCGGGTAATCAGCAATTGCTTCGTTATTCTAAAGCTGAAAAAGTTGCACGCAACAGGTTTAAAAAAGCAAAGAAATTTCTTGAACTGAATAATGTTGAACTTTTCTATTCGGAAATCTCTCAGGCTTTATTCGGATATCTTGAAGATAAATTTCATATTCCTAAATCAGAGTTTACACTTGATAAAGCTGCGGATGAATTGACAAAAAGAAATGTATCTGTTGATCTTGTTGAGAAGATGAAAACGAATGCTCAAAAATGTGAATTTATAAGATTTGCACCTTCTACAAATCCAGCACAAGCCATGAATGAAATGTACAATTCATTTTCTGCGGTAGTTATTGATATTGAAAGATCGATAGCAAAATGAAAAAATATTTCTTTCAGACAATCGTTTTATTTATTGTTGTTTCCATCTATTCACTCAGAGCTGATGTAAATTCTATAATGGAGAAAGGGAATGAGTTTTACAAAAGTAATCAGTACCAGCTTGCGATTGATGAATACAATAAACTTATCAAGCAAGGTTATGAAGGTGAATCAGTTTACTACAACCTCGGTAATGCACATTATCGTTTAGGCAAAGTTGGGTATGCGATTTTATATTATGAAAAAGCTTTAAAGCTATCTCCCTCCGATGAAGACATAAAACATAATCTTACACTAGCAAAGTTAAATATTAAGGATAAAGTGGATACGCTTCCGCCTTTTTTTATTTTTAATATCTGGGAAGGACTGCTTGCTGCTTTTTCGGTTGCAGGCTGGACTATTATTGTTTACATAGTTTTTATTTTTTTGTTAATCGCAGTTATTACATATTTCTTTTCAAAAACTGCTGCTCAACAGCGTATTTCATTTTTTATAAGTGGCGGCGTTTTGGTTTTATTCCTTCTCACAGTCATTCTTCTTACAGTTAAAATGAATAAAGAATTTAACATTAAGAGCGCAATTATTGTGGAGTCATCTGTTACAATAAAATCCTCACCGGATAATGCATCAAGAGATGAGTTTGTTGTTCACGAAGGATTGAAAGTACGTATAGAAGATAAAGTTGATGATTGGGTGAAGATTCGACTTGAAGATGGTAAAATTGGCTGGATTTTGGAAGAAAACTTAGGACGAATTTAAAAAAATGTAATTATTGGTATTTGTAAAATATTGTGGTTTCTTTAGCTTTGGACTGAATCAAAAAAATAGAAAGGTTAATAATGAAGAATTTTCTTGTTGTTCTTGCCCTTGTTACTGTATTTGCTTTTGCAGTAAATGCTCAATCAAAAGATTGCTGCTCAAAAGAAAAAGGCGAAACTACTAAAGTTGAAAAATGTACCAGTTCTGATCATACAATGAAGATGGGCGACAAAGTTGAAACAACAACATCCACTACTGCTTTGACTGATGGTAAAAAAACTATCGAAAAGGAAGTTGCGATTACAAAAGTAGATATGAAAGAAAAATGTGGCGAAACTTCTGCTTGCTGTGATATGAAAAAAGAAAAGAAAATTGAAAAAGAAGTAGAGAAGAAGTAATCGAGTTAATATTAGTTTTAAATTATTCTGTATTAATGTCAGTCTGAGCCTGTCGAAGACTGACATTTTTTTTTCTTCAATCTTATATAACAAATTTCATTTTCACAAATCTGATTTCTAACTTAGCTCCAATAAAATTAACAACAGGAAAAATTAAATGGAATGGATTACTGATCCCCAGGCGCTTATTGCATTATTAACACTTACAATTCTTGAAATTGTACTTGGAATAGATAATATAATTTTTATTTCAATTCTTTCTGGAAAGCTTCCCAAAGAAGAACAAAAGAAAGGAAGATTACTGGGTCTGTCATTAGCGATGATAACAAGAATACTTTTACTTTTTTCAATCTCATTGATAGTAAAATTAACAGAACCATTCTTTACAGTTTTTGGATTGGGGATTTCAGGAAGAGATTTAATTCTTATTCTTGGCGGATTATTCCTGCTTGCAAAAAGTACCATAGAAATCCATTCTAAGTTAGAAGGTGAAGAAGAACATCATCACACGAAAGCAAAGGTTTCTTTTTGGGGCGTTATTATCCAAATACTTTTACTTGATATTGTTTTTTCACTTGATTCTGTAATCACTGCAATTGGTATGGCAAATGATCTTGCTGTAATGGTTATTGCTGTTATAATTGCTGTTATATTTATGATGTTCTTTTCAGGTTCAATCAGTGATTTTGTGGAGAAGCATCCTACCATTAAAATACTTGCACTAAGCTTCTTGCTATTAATTGGGTTCTCATTAATTATTGAAGGATTGCATCAACACATTCCCAAAGGATACATTTATTTTGCAATGGCGTTCAGTGTGTTTGTTGAGATGTTAAATCTTAAAATGCGGAAAAAGAAAAGTAAACCTATTAAGTTAAGGACAGAAATTCCGGGAGAGTAATAAAAGTGTACAATAAACATAAGAACAATTCAATATTCATAATTTGACTTATAGCGAGTGCAATTAATTGATTTTTAATCTTTAACTAAATAAAGCCATATTTAATTCTTCTATCTTTGGAAGAATGGGCTGTTTAGTGTTAAATTTGCCCCAGTTTTTTAAACGAATAAGGACAGGACTAAAAAATGTTAACAAAACAGAAAAAACTTTCAAGAAAAGAGATTAAAGAAGATAAACTCGTTGGATTGTATTATAAATCCCAATCTTTTTTTGAAGAAAATAAAAATAAAATATTTATTTATGTTGGCGTAGTTGCAATAGCTGTTGTTGCTGTAATTCTATTTCTTAATTATAGAAGCAGTCAGAATGAAGAGGCGGCTAGGCATCTTGCAAAAGTTATGGATATATATGATTCGGGTGATTACCTTGGAGCAATTGAGGGTAAAAAAGATGTTAAATTATTGGGATTAAAAGAAATTGTAGCACAGTATGGCAATACTGAAAATGGAGAAATTGCTAAAATTTATTTAGCAAACAGTTATATAAATCTTGGCAAACCGGAAGAAGCCATAAAATATTATGAAGACTACAGCGGTGATATAGAAATATATGTTGCTGCATCATTAGCAGGACAAGCAGCTTATCATGCTTATAAAGATGAGTATGAAAAAGCAGCAGATCTTTATCTCAAAGCTTCTAAGGTAACCAAAACAGATGTTTTGAATTCAGATTATATGTTACAGGCAGCTATTAACTATTTTGAGGCAGGAGAGAATGAACAGGCAAAAAACCTTCTTCAGACAATTAAAGATGAGTACAAAACTTCAACTGCTTACTCGCAGGTTGATAAATATCTATCTCAGCTAAATTGAGAGATTCTTAGAGATTTTCAATAAAAACCGTGAAGAAATTCACGGTTTTTGTCTATAATCGTTAAAAAACGATTTCTTGACATTACAGACTTCTATCTCTATTTTTTTCAAGTCAATTATTAACATTTAATACAGAGTAACATGGCAGACACCTCAGACTTCCGAAATGGTCTTATCATCAGATATAAAAACGAAGCGTACGCAATTACGGAATTTCAGCACGTTAAGCCTGGTAAAGGCGGTGCATTTGTAAGAAGCACATTAAAAAATCTTAAGACAGGTAAAGTACTTGATAATACATTTAGATCGGGTGAATCAGTTGAGATCATTCGTGTGGAAAGAAAGAAATTTCAATATCTTTTTAAAGAAGGTGAATTTCTTGTACTAATGGATAATGAAACCTATGAACAAATAAATGTTCCCGTAATACTTTTTGGGGATTCTGTTAACTTTCTAAAAGGTAGTGAAGAAATTGAAATTCTTTTTAACGGTGATGAGATTATTACGGTCGAACCTCCTATTTTTGTTTTTCTAAAAGTTTCTGAGACGGAACCCGGATTTAGAGGAAACACTGCTACCAATGCTTTCAAACCTGCTAAATTAGAATCGGGTGCTACAGTTAACGTACCGTTGTTTATTGATGTAGATGACACACTAAAAGTTGACACTAGAACCGGACAATATGTGGAAAGAGTAAAATCCTAATTAAAGGAAAAACAAATGGACTTAAATCTTATAAAAAAACTCATAAAAATTCTTGAAGCAAGTGAGGTGACCGATCTTGAAATTGAAGAGAACGGCACTAGAGTAAAACTTGCCAAGAAAGTTAGGGTAATGCAGGCAGTATCGTTTCCACAATCTCCTATTACAGGGCCTTCAAATCAGGAAACTTCGGTTTCAGTATCAAAAACAGAAGAGAAGAGATTAGTTGACGAGAATGCTGGTATGCACGAAATTAAATCTCCAATAGTTGGTACTTTTTACAGGGCACCAGCACCAGATGCTGATGCATATATTCAGGTGGGCGATTCGATTGGTGTCGGTTCTGTTTTGTGTATTGTAGAAGCTATGAAGTTAATGAATGAAATTGAAAGTGATGTGAGAGGAAAGGTAATTAAAATTTTGGTTGAAAACGGAAAACCTGTTGAATATAATCAACCTTTGTTCTTAATCCAGATGAGTTAATCCAACTAAATATTGTGATATAGTGTTTAATAAAATATTAATTGCCAATCGTGGCGAAATTGCGCTTAGAATAATCAGAACCTGCAAGGAGCTGGGAATAAAAACAGTTGCAGTTTTTTCTGAGGCAGATAGAGAATCTCTTCATGTTACATTTGCCGATGAAGCAGTTTGCATTGGACCAGCCTTAGGAAAAGACAGTTATTTAAAAATCCCTTCTATCATTTCAGCGGCACAAATTACGGGTGCGGATGCAATACATCCTGGCTATGGATTTCTGGCAGAGAATGCAGATTTTTCTGAAATTTGTAATGAGTCCAAAATAACTTTCATAGGTCCATCTCCTGAGATGATAAGAGCGATGGGAAATAAATCCTTTGCAAAAGATACGATGCGTAAAAATGGTGTACCTGTTATTCCCGGCAGTGATGGTGTTGTAACTGAGGTAAGTGAGGCAATTAAAATAGCGCACACAGTTGGATTTCCTGTAATTGTCAAAGCATCAGCAGGCGGCGGCGGTAAAGGTATGCGTATTGTTTGGGAAGAAAAAGATTTTGAAAAAGCCTTTCAAACTGCACAAGCAGAAGCTGATGCATCTTTTGGTAATGCCGATGTTTACTTAGAAAAGTACCTGGAGAATCCACGCCATGTTGAATTCCAGATTATGGGTGATAGTTTCGGAAATGTATATCACTACGGTGAACGTGATTGTTCTGTTCAACGTAGGCATCAAAAACTAATTGAAGAATCTCCTTCACCCGCGCTCGATGAAGTACTGAGAACAAAAATGGGTGATACTGCGGTGCTCGGTGCTAGATCTGTTAATTATCTTGGCGCTGGAACAGTTGAGTTCTTGTTGGATAAACACAAAAATTTTTATTTTATGGAAATGAATACAAGAATTCAGGTTGAGCATCCGGTAACGGAAACTGTTTATAGTGTTGATTTAGTGAGACAGCAAATTTTAATCGCTGCTGGTCAAAAGGTTGATACACCGCCACATGAACCTGTTGGACACAGCATTGAGTTTAGAATTAATGCTGAAGATCCGGAACATGATTTTAGACCTTCACCAGGTAAAATTACATCATTACATTATCCCGGCGGATTTGGTGTAAGAGTTGATTCACACATTTATCAATCATACACTATTCCTCCTTATTACGATTCTTTAATTGCTAAACTAATCGTTTGGGGAAAGAACAGAGATCGTGCAATTGCCAGAGGAAAACGAGCCCTTGGAGAATTTGTTATTGAGGGAGTAAAAACTACGATACCATTTCACCTAAAGGTACTTGAAGATCCACGATTTATTAGCGGTAACTTTGATACAGGTTTTCTTGATAAATTTAATGCAGATAAATAATACATTTTTCAGATATTTATTTTAAAGGAAAAAAAATGAGTATTCCAAATAATTTAAAGTACACAAAAGAACACGAGTGGGTTCTGGTTGAAGGTAACATAGGAACTATAGGCATTACAGATTATGCTCAAGGAGAGTTAGGAGATGTTGTTTACGTTGATATCGATCCTTCTATTTCTGAGGTTAAAAAAGGAGATTCACTTGGAACAATTGAAGCTGTAAAAACAGTGAGTGATGTTTTTGCCCCATTCTCTGGTAAAGTTTTAGAACTTAACGATGCAATAAAAGATAGTCCGGAAATTGTAAACTCGGATCCCTATGGTAAAGGTTGGATGTTAAAGGTTGAGATACGCGATAGTAGTGAACTTAATGATTTACTCGATGCAGCGGCTTATCAAGCATTGATTGGTCAGTAATTAATTCTTTGAAAATTTTATAAACAAAATCCGGGCAGCTGGATTTTGTTTTTTATTTTTAAACAATACTATACTTATGGATCATAAAGAAAAAATACTAATTTTAGATTTTGGTTCTCAGTTTACACAGCTTATCACAAGAAGAGTTAGAGAAGCAAAGGTGTATTCCGAAATTCACTCCAACAGGATTACTTTTGATGAGGTGAAACGGTTTAATCCAACAGGAATAATCCTTTCCGGTGGACCTATGAGCGTTTATGATATTGATGCACCTGACATCGATGAACAAATTTTAAGGATTGGTATACCGGTTCTGGGTATTTGTTATGGGCTTCAACTTATTTGTAAAAAATCCGGCGGTAAAGTTGATTCAGCAAATGACAGAGAATATGGAAGAGCAATTTTAAGTGTTGTTGAAGCTTCACCTCTGCTGGCAAATGTTAGTAAACAATCCAATGTATGGATGAGTCACGGAGATTATCTTACAATACTTCCGGCAGGATTTAAAATTATCGCAAAATCAGATCACTCACCTATTAGCGGTGTAGAAGATGAACAAGCAAAAATTTACGGCGTTCAATTCCATCCCGAAGTTGCACACACAGATGAAGGAAAAAAGATAATTCATAACTTTT
>JGI20214J51088_10002254_pt1 | contig 12895 bp, 12 predicted proteins | sample WetSurMetagenome_FD_51088 | JGI IMG/M metagenome (IMG submission 51088)
TTTTTTTTTCAAGTTTCTATTAGCAAAACTATATAATATTAATACTTCCTATAATATACCGAGAAAACATGAAGAAACTATCGGTCAACACCCTGAAAACAATAATCGTTTTTTTCATTATTGTTTCTTTAAGCTCCTCAGCATCAGCATTCCCTCTTTCTCAACAAAAGGATAAAAACAATTCTATCTTTGATACACAGAACCCCGACAAAGCAGGCGATCAAAAAATCACCGATATCCTATCACTGATCGATGAAAACCTCATTCTGGAATACCTTCAGAACATCGTCGGCCTCGGCCCACGTATGACCGGAAGCTACGGGTGCGAAAAAGCTGCCCAATANATCCATGAACAATTCACTGACATGCAGTTGACCACACGATACCAAAACTGGACATCATGGGGAAACCGCTACTATAACCATCTGTATAGTAGCCAAAACGTTGAAGGAATATTACCTGGAACAGATCCTGCGGCAGATGCCGCTATCATCTTTAACGCCCATTACGATGGCATAGGAAGAGGACCCGGGGCAAACGATGATGGGTCGGGGACCGTCGCCGTGCTTGCCGCAGCCTACGCACTGAGCCATTTTGATTTTAAACGTTCCGTTAGATTTGTGACTTTTTCTGGTGAAGAAATCGGACTTGCTGGTAGTCGCGCGTACGCCAAAGAAGCGTACGAACGAAACGACAGCATCCTGGTCGAAATCAACGCAGACATGATTGGACATGACATAGGCAGCCGGACGATGAGGGTGACGGCAACTGAGGATGCTGGCTGGGTCGCAGATATCTTCCAGACTATTAACAATAATTATTCTATCGGGCTGACCGTAAATCATGGCACTATCAATAGAGTACGACATAATATGGGTGGCAGCGATTATGCGCCGTTTCTTGTCTACGGCTGGGAGTCAGTCGCTTGCTGGGAAAGTGACCCTGACCTGAATTTTCACTCACCACGAGACGACTTCAGTAACGTAAACATCAGCTATCTGGTCAACACCACCCGAATTATCGCAGCAACACTTGCGTCTCTGGCTGATCTATCTGAAACACCACCGCAGGTCCGTATCACGTCACCACGCGTCGGCTTCCTCTACAACGCTGGCATGAGAAAACGCGAAATCGGTGAATTCAAAACCACCGTGATCAATGACATTTGGATCTGGGCCGAGGTCAACTATGCGACCGTGCCCATTGAACGCGCAGAGTTTTACTACAACGGCAAATTGGTCTTTACCGACACCGAGGCACCCTTTAAGTGGCAGTTCAACAAGCTCTCCTTAGGAAAACAGGAAATCACCGTCACCGTCTATGATCAACTCGGGAGAAACTCATCGGATTGGCGGGAGATACGGTTCATCAACATCTTTAAAAGGATCAAATAAACCAACGATACACATTCCAGATGATATAGATAGAAGATGGATACTGATGATTCCGTTTTTCGATATCCCTGCTTTTACCTTGAAACCCAATCCTATTCTTTTTTAACATTGAAACATATAATGTTCTGCGAATTATGGAACGAGGGCTTGCATCATTTGACATCTACATCATCGTCTCAGAGCTTCAAGAATTGATTGGATGTTACATGGAAAAGATCTATCAACTCACTCGCGACGAGATCCTTATAAGAGTCCAACAGAAAACAGCAAATCAAAAAGAATCACTTTTCATACGAAACGGAGAACTCTTCTGCCGCACCCAGAAATCGTTTGATGCCCCAGAGAAACCATCGTTGTTTGCGATGACGCTGCGAAAATACCTGCTCAACGGAAGGATCAGTGCAATCACACAGCATGAATTCGACCGCATCATAAAGATCAAGATAGGGCGAAAAGAAGGAAACTATACCCTGGTGTGCGAGTTGTTTTCCAAGGGAAACATCATTCTTCTGAACCCCGAGGGAAGGATCATCCGACCGCTCATCAAACAGGAATGGGCATCCCGTTTGATTAAAAGCGGTGAGATCTACATGCCACCACCAGCTCAGACGAACCCGTTTCATATGACCGAGCATGATTTTCAGGAGGGGCTTTCCAAGAGTTCAAAGGACCTGGTACGAACACTGGCCTCTTCGGTGAACCTCAGCGGGATGTATGCTGAAGAGCTCTGCGTCCGTGCCGGTGTTGACAAGAACACAAAAACATCGGATGTCGATACAGCATCAAGTAAAAAAATATATGACGAGCTGCAGAAGTTTTTAGCGGTCTTTCAAGAAAAGAAGATTCATCCGGTGCTGGTCAAGAAAGATGGCGCCATCGTCGATATCCTCCCGTTCCCTTTTCTGAGCTATACCGGTGTGGACTACGAAGATACGAGCAGCTTTGCCAAAGGTCTTGAGATGTTCATTGAGATGCGATCTGTCAAAAAACCACAGGAAATAAAACATCAGAAGAACATCGAAAAACTCCAACGACAGCTCACCCAACAACAAGAACTTATCGAGGGGTTCAAAAAAAGTATCGACCAGAAGAAACTCGAGGCAGATCTCCTGTATATAAATTACCAGGCATGCGAAAAGATCCTCCAGGAGATCACTCTGCTCCTCAGACAAAAAGAAAAAAATGATGCGATTCTCAAGGTCTGTCNGTACCCTTTGGTTAAACAGTTTGATCCGACTGCCAACGAACTAGTTGTCTTATTAAGCGACGGAAAAGGCTCTCCCATTGACGTCAGTCTTGATTTCCGCAAAAGTGTCTCTGAAAACGCAGAACAGAAATACGGTGAGGGAAAAAAGATTCAGGAAAAATTAAAAGGAGCACAAGAAGCAATCGTTTCGACAAAACACGAACTACAGACCGTAAAGGAAACGGACATTGTCGAGAAGAAAAAAGAAATGAAACACGAGAAACAATGGTGGTTTGAACGGTTCCGCTGGTTCATCTCAACTGAGGGAAATCTGGTGGTTGCAGGCAGAGACGCATCAAGCAATGATGTCGTGGTGAAGAAATACCTCTCCGATGGCGATCGGTACGCCCATGCTGACATCCATGGCGCCCCTAGCTGCATTATCAAAGGTAAAGGCTTGAACGATGAGAAGATCCAAATTACTGAAAAAACCCTTCAGGAAGCATGCCAGTTTGCTTCTTCATATTCACGCGCGTGGAACCAGTATGGTGAGGCTTCTGCGTACTGGGTGCTGCCTGAGCAGGTCAGTAAGACCCCTGAGAGCGGAGAGTACGTCCCGAAAGGAGCATTCATCATCCGTGGGAAACGCAATTACTATCGATCGACACTTCAGGTCGCTGTCGGTCTTGTCCCCATCGGGACTGGAGAAAAACTCATGGGCGGCCCTGTCGTAGCGATCGCTGCACGAGCAGTAAAAGGGTATGCCATCCTTGTCCCCGGGGTGACAAAGAAGAGTGTGGTTGCACAGAAAATCGCAAAAGCATTCCAGGTCTCAACTGAAACCGTTGAAAAAGTGCTCCCGCCCGGGGAATGCACCATTGCAAAAACCATAGGATTCGAAATAGTATAGGAGAATGGCTGTGAAGGTTATCTTTAAAGACCCAAGGAGCGGTGAAATCAAGCTCGTACCTGAGAACCTTGATGACATCTGGCACCTCTACAACATCATTGAGGAGGGAGATTTGGTTCGTGCGGTGACGTTCCGAACCTCTGAGGGTGAAAAAGCAGATAAGCTCCGGGCCAAGAAAGCAGAGAAGAAAAAAATGAAACTGGGGATCCTGGTCGAAAAAGTCACTTTTCATGAGTTCTCAAACAGACTGCGCATACAAGGCGTCATCAAGGAAGGCCCGCAGGACATCGGCTCGTATCACACATTCAACGTCGATGCTGAGGAGATGCAACCGCTCTCGATTCAAAAAGAACAATGGAGAGCCCATCAGCTCCAGCGGATCGATGAAGCAGTGCTGCAGCGCACGCAGCCGATGCTGGTGTTTGTGTCCCTTGATGATGACTCAGCGACCGTCGCACTCTTGTATCAGAGCGGGGTGCAGCTTGTCGCGGAGATTGACGCGCATCGATCCGGCAAGATGTATGAAAGCAAAGAGACAACCCCTGAGTATTATGGTGAGATTTTCTCGGTTGTAAAATCTGTAAAAAAACCTGATTCCCCTCTTGTCGTCATCGGCCCTGGATTCACACGAGACCATTTGATGAACGCAGGAAAAGAAAGAGAGCCGCTGCTTTTCAAGGACTGTATCACCCATGCGACTGCAAATGCAGGGATGAACGGGGTCCATGAGGCACTCAAAGTAGGCATCGTTGAACAAATCACTAAGGAAAACCGGGTATCCAAAGAAACCCAAGCAGTCGAGAAGGTCTTTGAGGAGATCAAAAAAGACGGACGGGTCACCTACGGGATGCGCGAAGTGGAAGATGCGATGTCGCGAGGTGCAGCAGAAAAACTGCTGATATCAGACGTGCTGGTCCGAACCAAAAACGGGGAAAACCTGCTTGACCTTGCACGAAAAACACACTGCGAGTTCATGATCATTAACACAATGCATGACGCGGGAAAAAAATTTGAGGGGATCGGAGGAGTAGCTGCACTTCTCCGCTTCAAGTATGACTAAATCTTAGATATACCGACCGCTGCCGGTGTTGATAATCATCGAGATGTACGGTGGCTCCTGGACCCAGGGGTCATCTGGTGGTGGCGTAGTGTTAGGGTCGCCTCCTGTGTTTTTTGTGGTATCTTCATTGAGGATACCGTCGTAATACTGATAACTTATTTTTAACTCAAAACTATTTCCCTTGTCCCGCATCTTTTTCAAAATACGCAGTTCACCGATTTGCACACTGACATTGATCTTAATATTTTTATTGGACCACGAATCATCATAATATGGTTTTTCTTTGAGCTTTGCTTGAGCTGTTTTTTCATCAACTGCTTTGAAGGAGACAGGGGGGATGATATCTGTTGCTACCGTATAGGTGATATTCCCTTTCCCAGTGATTGGTGCGCTTTTACTTGTCTCGGTAAAAGTAACGCCATCAGGCGTTGTCACTTCCAAGGTCAAACTGTCTAGTCCCATCCGTTTCAGCAGGGTCATATGATCATCAGCCCAACTGAGGTTAAACGTAATAGACTTCAGGTTCCCCTCAGGTATCATGACCGTTGTTTCATACTGGGATTTCTTTCCAGCGAACTCGGAGATTCCTATCAGCGTGCCGTTTCGTACTGCCCAGACGACCTCAAAGGTTTTTTCACCCGTGGTGGTCGGTGGGAGGGTCTCCGGGGTTTTAGGTGATTGGTACGTCGCGATAGCGACACCTGCGATAACAAGGATGGCAACCGCGACAATGACAATGATTTTATCGTTCTTTTTTAAGGATATCATAGAGTCACCTGTACAACCTTTTTCACTTTGTATGTAGTGTAATCTATAATAATAAGTATGCTTCCACCTTTATTAAATTTTTCCTCAATTTATATATTTAAGCAGGTTTTAATCGAACAGGAGGAAAAAAGGGATGTGTTACCCGACTCGCAGGGGTATGGCTGTTCCGCATCGAGAACATTTTCCTTGTGCCAAACCCTTGATCTGCGCGGAGAACCCATATCGTTCGACCAGGAGGTTCTTACAGGAGGGGCAATAGGTGTTGTCGTAATCACCATGAGCGATATTCCCCAGGTAGACAAACGAAAGACCAGCGTCTTTTGCTATGCTATAACAGGCAAGAAGGGTGCTCGTAGGGGTTGCTTTGGTATCAGTCATTTTGTACTCAGGGTGGAATCGAGAGAAATGCACCGGTGTATCTGTTGAGAGTTTTTCTCCGATCCACTGGCAAAACTCTTTGATCTCCTGGATATCATCATTAAGACCAGGGATGACCAAGTAGGTCAGCTCAAGATGAATCCCGAGTTTTTTCGCACGCTCACAGGTCTGAAGCACCGGTTCTAGCTTGGCTTTACAGACGGTTTTATAGAACTCGTCATGGAACGCTTTGACGTCAACATTCATAGCATCCAGATATGGGGCAATATCTTTCAGGGGTTCTTCCTCAATATAGCCGTTGGTGACATACACCGTATACAGACCAGCGCTCTTCACCAATTTTGCTGCATCCCTCGTATACTCATGCCAAATCGTCGGCTCATTATACGTCCAGGCAACCCCCCGGCAGCCGTGATCAACGGCAAGCTTGCTGAGCGTATCAGGAGAGATATCCTGTAACGACAACCCCTCAGGTCGCACCATCGAGATACTATAGTTCTGACAATGGTCACATCTGAAGGTGCACCCGACCGAGCCTAAGGAAAGAACAAGGGACCCCGGGTAGAAATGATAAAGCGGTTTTTTCTCAATCGGATCTTCTGCAATCGAAGAGCACGCCCCATAAATAAGGGTGAATAATTTTCCATGTTCATTTTTTCGTACACCACAAATCCCACGTTTTTCAGGAGCGATGATACAATGATGCGGACAGAGGAGACACTGTACGGTCTCATCCGAAAGTGGTTTCCAAAACGCTGCCTCTTTTTTCATCGCAGAATTTTCAATGAATGAGACTTTATTAATGTTCTTATAAAACGAGTTCGCCCCGGCTCCGCAGGAACCCACGATGCGGATATTCATCGTTGATCTGCGGCTGCATAGATTTGAATTCTTTATATTTCGCATCGGTGCGCAGCATCGTGCGCGCATAGTAGAATGCTTCTTCGACCGAGACTTTCCCATCATGGAACATCTTGAGGTTTCGTGCGACACCGCGATCAAACAACCCTGGCCTGTAGCCATCAGCTTTCCCACTGGAGAGCCCTTCAAACCATAACAGTGAGAATACCGGTCCTTGGACCGTGCTTGCGTACCCAGCACGGAATTTACTGGTCCCAGAGATCACGATTCGTCCATTTTGAGGAATTCCTGATCGGAACAACAAGGACGTATGGAGATCGAAAATAGTTCGGTCTGCAAACCCACCTGCGTAACACGCGTCAACCAGGATTACAGCTTTCTTGGATTCCAAGGGAGCTAGGATGTTTCCAAGTTCCTTATCGGTGACTGTATCATCCCAGAGGAATATCTCACTGCTCTGAAGGATTTTTCCGCCAGTGACCGGTTTTTTCGAATTCCCTGCACCATGGTTGAAAATCCAGAGAAACACTTCACTATCAGGATATTTATTTGATTCATTGATGAGATATTTTATGGAGGCAATGACGTTTGCTTTGGTCGCACTCCCATAGGTAATGTCGTACTCATGGGTCCGCTCCTGCAGTGTTTTTTGTTTGGCGCCATACCCGTTGTCACTGCGGATCCAGCCGTCATCAAAAAGAATCATGATATGAGACGTCGGATATTGGTTGCTTTCGATAAAATATGCTGCCATGTCCTCCGCAAGATACAGGCCGCCGTTCCCCAGTTTCGTGTCATTCTCCGCAGGGAAGTTTGCCGCTGCAATGAAAATCGCCCATTTGTGAGCACCAGAATCGACAGACGTTGGATTATTAACCGTCACCGTGATTGACTTTATCTCTGAGTAATCTCTCCCATCATAAGATCGTGTGCTGATCGTATATACACCGTTCTGGGTGGTATACGTGACCCAGTCGTAGCTCCACAGTGTTGTTCCTGTTGCGGTCGCCCAGTTGTTCTCACCGATTTTTATTTCGACGATGCTGATGTTATTTTCTTCATCGGGACTGCTCGCCGTTCCACTGATCATCACCAGTCTGGCAACCATTGCCTCGTTGGATGGATAGGTGATGGTGATTGTTGGCTTGCCGTTTGAGAGATTAAAATTCTTCCCAAAAAACCCTAAGAAGTTACTGATGAGCAATACGAAGACGACAATGATGATAAGAGCGACAATCCATTTGTATTTCATTTTTCTCAGTATAGTATGTTTCGTTTTACCCCTTTAAAACCTTTGTTGAACAGCCCTTACCTGATTTTTCCACTAAAAAGTATGTTTCTTGAAATGCTCATATCCCTTGTTTTCCAAATTTTTTATGTTCTTGTCATCGACCAGAATGATATCCTTTTTTTGTGTGACCGTCCCAATCGCAGTTAGATCAGCGCCATGCTTCTGTAGCGCCTTTTTTGTTTTTTCAAAGCTCATCTGTCGTATCGTTACGAGCAGTTCATAATCCCCACCGAAATGCAACGCGATAGCGTATGGATCAATATCATGATTCTTATCGGAGAGCATCATCAGTCCAGAAGCAAGCGGGAGAGCAGATTTTCTTATTTCAAACCCAACTGCGTTTAACACCTGCAACTGATACAGCGAAGAAGACAACCCATCAGACAGATCCATCGATGAGCTCACCGACTGCGACTGCGCAAGCAGCTGACCTTCTTTCAGTCTCGGTAGCGGCTCTAATAGCCCTTTGGCAAGTTTTTTTTCTCCGCTCTTTCGTTTCAACGCGTAATACCCGGCGCCAGCTTTCCCCAGACTCCCTGTCACCGCGATGACGTCACCAGGACATGCACCTGTCCGCGACATGAACTCAGTTTTTTTCACAGAACCAAACGCGGTCCCACACAACGTAATATCATCAGTCTCCTTCGTATCACCACCGACGATCGTGGTTCCAAAACCAACCGCACACGCATCTACCCCTTTCGAAAGCTGCTTGAGGAACAACTCCGTTGTTTTTCTCGGAAGCCCAAACGAACAGACCACACCAAGAGGAACACCACCCTTGGCTGCGATATCAGAGAGATTCATGGCAACAAGGAACCACCCCATCTGATACGGCGACATCTGCGCAGGGATATGGGTTTTTCGAAACATCATATCGGTAGTGACCAACAGATACTCATCTCCCCATTCAATCGCAGCACAATCATCACCGATGCCGCGGTTTTTTCCTTTTGTCAGAATCGCTGAAATCTTTCGAATCGCTGCCCGTTCCCCGAGATCTTCTAATCTCTTCACACCCATGACAACCTAACCTGAATAAAAAAGTTTATCTCAACCAGCCAGTTTACAGTCCACAGGGAAATCCGAGGCGATACTTCTTGAAGAAAATGACCTACAAGAACAGCGGTGTTGACATCGAAGAAAAAGAAGAGGCGATCAAACAGCTCCTCTCCAGCATCATGACCAAACGAAAAGGCACCATTGGCAGACCCATGGGAGGACATTACGCAGGACTCATTGAGTTTGGCGACTATGCACTCGTCCTGTGTACCGATGGCGTCGGCACCAAAGTCAGAATAGCGGAAGCGTTGAAGAAATATGACACAGTCGGCATAGACTGCATCGCGATGAACGTCAACGACGCTTTATGCGTCGGAGCAGAGCCGCTTGCGTTTGTCGATTACCTTGCCATGGAGAACCCAGACCCGAAAATCACCAAAGAAATAGGTAAGGGTCTTGAGAAAGGAGCAAAACAATCCAACATCTCGATCGTCGGCGGGGAGACCGCAGATCTTTCAGAGCTCATCAACGGCTTTGATCTCGCTGGAACCTGCCTTGCTTATGTGAAGAAAGACCGCATCATCCTTGGAGATGCGATACAGCCTGGCGATGCCATAATCGGGCTTAGCAGCAGCGGGATACACTCCAACGGCTATACGCTAGCCCGCCGGGTCGTCGAGGAAGCAGAGCTCTCCTACACAGACCGGTTCCCTGATGGGTTGTACCCCGGAAAGACCATCGGGGAAATCATGCTGACCCCAACCAGAATCTATGTCAAAGAAATCATCGAGTTGTTCAAGAAGATTAGCGTCCATGGACTGGCCCATATCACCGGCAGCGGACTGTGGAACATCCCTCGACTAAAAGAAAAAGTAAAATACGTCATAGAAGACCCTTTAGAGCCACAGCCGATATTTTCCTTCCTGCAGCAATACGGGAACATCGAGGACTATGAGATGTACCAGATCTTCAACATGGGCATGGGGTTAGCCGTGATTGTCGCCGAAAAAGACGTCAAGGAAACGATTCGGATCCTTCAGAACCACTCTGATGCGAGCGTAAAACTCGTTGGATCGGTCAAAAAAGGGACCGGCGTTGAGGTACCACGCCTCAAGTTACATTACCATTAAAAACCTTCTCTGTTGTGTCCTATGAAAATCGGAACTGTTGGAATACCGAACCGTTTTGCACTTGCCCCCCTGGCAGGCATCAGCTGTACCGCGTTTCGCATGCTGTGCAAGGAAAACGGCGCTGGATTGATCTACACCCAGATGATCGATTCAGACATCATCAGTGGAAAAACATCAAAAGAAGTGCAGCAGTTTCTGAACATCAAAGATATGGAACGACCAGTGAACGTTCAGCTCGTCGGCAGCGAAAAAAACGTTCTTATTAAAGCAGTTCAAGCTGTTGAAGAATTCGCTGATATCATCGATCTCAATGTCGGGTGTATCGAAGAAGACTACCTGCAGAAAGGATGCGGCGCAGCACTTTTAAAAGACCTTCCAAAACTAGAGAGTATCCTCAGAGCAATGGTTGAGGCAACCGATAAACCGGTGACTGCAAAGATACGCATCGGCTGGGACAATCAGCATATCAACGGCGTCGCTGTGGCACAACTTGTAGAAAACGCTGGCGCACAAGCAATCTGCATTCATGGCAGGACAGCAGACCAAGGATATGCAGGTAAAGTCAACTGGACCATCATGAAACAAGTCAAGGGTAAAGTAAAGATCCCGGTGATCGCAAACGGTGACGTCACCAGCTACGACGACGGACTAGCCCTCCTCCAAAAAACCGGATGTGATCTGGTCATGATCGGCAGAGAAGCACAACACTGCCCTTGGGTGTTCAACCAAGGAACTATTGATATCAAACAGCAGATCCTCAGATTCATCGAGCTGTACGAGCAGCACGAAAACAGACAATCACCGGTAGAGATTGCAGATCACGTGTACTGGATGCTGCGGGATTTCAAAACAACGGAAGACACCAAAGAAGTCCATCTCCTCGGGACGATCCCGCGGATCAAACGATACGTGAACCGTTTAGCATAAGAGGGAATACATACAGCAGACCAACGATGATGAGCTGATGGAGCAGATAGATGATCAACGAATGCCGTCCTAAAAAACACAATCCTTTGCTCACCACAAGCGATGAATGATCATTTATCGTAAATCTTCTTTTATCGTTTTGATACAGACTATTGCCGAGAAAAACACCTATTAACACCACACCAAACCACGGAAGCAGAGGAAAATAATCCAGGGTGTAAAAATGCGTTGGGACAAAACCCAACCAGAGCAGCCACGGGAAATCAACGACCACGGCTATTCGCAAAAAAACACCGAGAAGGACGCAAAAAGCTCCAAGAACAAGCGGCAGGCGTCTAAACCGGATCAACGGATACACCAACAGAATTGACAGACCGATGCAGTGCAGCACCCCAAACACGATGAACCCGTCGTGAGGATACACCCAGGTGACAAGCGTGATGAATAATCCTAATCCAAAAACACCGGCTCCGCGTCTAAGAAATTTTAGCTGCAATTGTCGTTTTACCAATTTTTTTTGCACGCGGGAATAACTTATGGTCAGAGAAATGCCGACCAGCAGCAGAAACGTACCACTGATGGGATACAAAAACAGCAGGACAGGGAGCGAATCCAGATCTGTTGAATATAACCCAAAGTAGTTCAAATCAAAAACAAGATGATACACAACCATCAGGATGATTGCGATACCACGGAGAGCATCAAGCTCCCAGAACCGTTCAGCAGGGTTTTTTTCCACGGAAACAACGGAAAAGAAAGGGATTTATAAATATGATTGAAAAAAAAGAAAGTAGCGGGGAATGGATTTGAACCATTGGTCTACGGGTTATGGGCCCGTCGGGATTTCCTGACTACCCCACCCCGCTATAAATGACAGTCTCTATCTTCCGATATCGGAGTATCTTTCGGGAATACCGTTGCCCATACTTAAACCTAACACAGTATCTTATGACCCAGGGGAAACATAAAGTTTTAATACTTCAACAAAGCAATATAATAGGAGGAAAGATGATGGAAAAAGTAATTGAAACACGCTTGGTGAAACGGCATTCGCAATTTCCCACCGTGTGCATCTATTGCGCAAAACAAATACAACCTGACAGCCTTCATTATGTGGAGGAAGGCATCACCGCACATATCCATTCGCTCATTGCACGGAAATATTGTGAAGCCTGTTATACTAGGTATGGGGAACAAAATCTCTTGCACGAGAAATCAAAGTAAGCCTTCATGGAGGTAATGTTCCTTTTTACAAACCTTTTTCAGTAGGATATGATATTAGCGGTGCTCAGAAATGCAGGGGTACCCGAGCATGGTCTAAGGGGTAGGGCTTAGGACCCTATGACGCAGGTCTCCGCGAGTTCAAATCTCGTCCCCTGCACTTATTTATTCCGCAATTGAAAGAGGTAAAAATGAAAATCATCGCGTTCACCGGCATGCCTGCCTCAGGAAAATCAGAGGCAGTCAACCTTGCAAAAGAAAAAGGAATCCCGGTCATCCGCATGGGTGATATGGTCTGGGAAGAAACCAAACGTCAAGGCAAACCACTCGATGATAAAAACGTTGGGAACATCGCTAACTGCATGCGAAAAAAACAGGGGATGGACATCTGGGCTAAAAGGACATTCGAAAAGATCCATTCCTTGAAAAAATCACCGCTCCTTGTCATCGATGGCGTCCGCAACATGGAGGAAATCGATTTTTTTAAAGAAAAACTTGGTATTGATTTCCTTGTGATCGCTATTATAGCGAACGATTTGGTGCGCAGAAAGCGAACACTCGCGCGGGGAAGAACCGATGACTCCAAGGACCTGAAGGATTTAGAGGAGCGGGATAGACGGGAGATTCGCTGGGGCCTGCAAAAAGTCATTGCTGATGCAGATATCGTCATCCCAAACAACGGGAGCCTTGATGAGCTTAAAGCACAGGTTCTTATCGTGTTAGGTCAACTCTAGGAGCGATACTTTAATCTATCTATTTTCTGATTA
>JGI20214J51088_10002255_pt1 | contig 12894 bp, 15 predicted proteins | sample WetSurMetagenome_FD_51088 | JGI IMG/M metagenome (IMG submission 51088)
TTACGAAAGCGATATGGCGAATAGTAAAGATCCCTTTGGCTATCCTTACTTCATTGCCCCTTTTTTTTGCTGGCTGTGCAGGCTCTTGGAATGCCAAGGACATCTCTATATTCGAGGATAAGGAAATAGGTCAAGATGTGGCGGTCTGGCTGGAGAGCGGGAAGCAAAGCGCTATCACAAAGCCGATAGTCGATGACGCGAGAGCGATACCCGGCTCAAATCGCAGAGAAAGGTTATTCAGGGCCATGAACCACATCTGGGCAACTTTCTCCTATGATCCTTGGATGAACGCACGTGCCTTTAGCCGAACAGCCGAGGAACTTTTCATAAGCCGGGCTCTTGGAGGATGCAGCGACTTCGCCCTTGTGGAGATCACTCTCTTTAGAGCGCTCGGCATTCCCTCGCGAATGGTGATCACGGCTAACGTAGATTGGATATACAGCTTCTCCGCAGACCCCCTTTGGATGAGCGAAGGGCACAGCTTCATAGAAGTCTTTCTCGAAGATAAGTGGTACCTCGTAGACACAACTTATAGGTACCTTTTTTCCGGTTANGACCCGGAATCGCCATCCTATCCTCATGGCGAATACTTTTGCAGAAGAGGAAAGGACTTCTGGGAAATGGGCATCAAGAGTCTTCCCGATGCGGATGTAGTTCTTAGGGATGCTGCTGCAAGCTATAGCGCAGGTTTCAAAGAGCCCCGATATCCGAAGATCCCCCTCTGACTTAAATTCTGTCCTGGATCAGAAGACAAGATATGCATTGTCGCACGGCTATTGCACGAATCAACCAACAGCGCACGGTGAGAGGGAGTTCCTCTCCTCGCGCAGACAGTGGGACATAGAGGAAGTCCTTTCGTTGATATATCGAGAACGGATGCGGGCTTTGGCCCGTTCTTAACAAAACCCGTGAAAGAGCTTTTTCCTGAAATTTCATGGAAAGCTAACGAAAAGCAAAGATCAAGAAATTCATAGAATCATAAGAGGGGTGTGTGCGTCCGTGAAATTGTTAGAGATGATCCACGTTGTGAGAGCGCCCGTCTGGTATCTCTTGGTCTTTATTTTGGTCCAAGGCTGCGCCGCTGAGCATGTTGTCTCTGTTCCCTCCAGTCAAAGACCAGGAGGATATGGGGTCTTATACCTGCCTCAGAATGGCGTGTTGTATGTCCAGGCTGTGGGTGAAAGCTATGGAACGCTCTGGTATACGAGTGGTTTTCACTCCTGGATTCTTGAACAAGAGCCTACGGAGATAGTACTAAAAGCAGTCGAGGAAGAGCTCAAATTAATGGGGATTGATGTGACAGCAGATCCCTCTCAAGCCAACCCTCGATTGGAAATCGAACTAAGATGGTTCGGCCCGTATGGGCACAGTCCTCTGACGGCAGCCGTCATAATCGCTTTCGCATTGTATCCTGCTCAGTCCAACAATCCCGTATGGCGGGGGAAAGTGCAAGCCGGAGAGTATTTGAATCCGGCAATGGTGGACGTCGGAGAGGATGCTGCTATCATTGGAAGGATTATTTCAAAAGTGTTATCTGATGCGCTCATGCAGTTGAGCTGGAAACCGGACTTCCTCGACGCGATTTCGCTAGTCTTGCAAAGGTCCATGAACTGCAGCCAAGGGGAAGAGACGGGATGATTCGTTGCGTGATGAAAATGATCCTCATAGAGGATCATTGCAGGGTCGCTTGATTATGAGGCAAGCGAGGCAGGATTCTCCTGTGAACCTGAGTGGGCTGATTGTAGGCCGACAGAACAGGGATAACTCTGTCCCGCCTACAGATGGGTTAACCGGATAAAGTTGAGAGGGGGAAAATGACATGGCAAAGGCAAGGAAAATAAAACAGCTGAGCTTTTCACTGCCCAACAGGATCGGGTTGCTTTCTGAGCTGTCCTCTTTCCTCACCGCGGCAAAGATCAACGTGGAGGCGATATGTGCGTACGGGATGGGCGACGAGGGTTATTTCATGATCGTCACCGACAACAACGCCAAGGCCGAGAAGGTGATCTCCCAGATGGGAGCCGAGGTGAAGATGGAAGAGGTGATCGCGGCTGAGATGCCAAACAAGGTAGGACAATTACGGCAAGTGGCAAAGCAAATCTCGGATGCCGCGGTCGACATTCACTATGTCTACGGAAGCCCGGTGAAAGGAAAAATGACGATCATTGTCAAGACCGCGGATGACAAAAGAGCCCTAAAAGCGCTGAACAAATAGATCCTGGAGTCCTTGGTTTCCGCCAAAGGTGCGAGGGGTCTATGGGCGGTACCGAAGGGGTTTCAGGCTTCAACCATTTCGGCTTGCCAGGTGCACTGAATGCAACCCTTGACGGACTGGTAAGCCGGGCACTTGTCCGCATAAACAGCGAGAGCCCGCTCGGCTTTGTCCCGGGAGCCGGCCGGAATCCTGAGTTTGTAGGTCAGGCGGATCTTGGTGATCTTGAGAACGCCGTCCACGTCTTCAATATCCCCTTCCACAAAAGAGACGAGATTGTCTGCGGCCTTGATTTCCCGCGCTTCCAGCGCAGAGGCGAAGGTTCCGGTGAGTCACCCACCAATGCCTGCGATCACGTGATCGAGGGTCGCGGGATATTCAGGCCCCGTGATCTCGCGGCCGTATTTCTGCTTGTAGAAGTTCTTGATGCCGCCGTGCATGCCGAAATGAACGGGCTCCGTGAAGTTCTCGATGTAGGCCGTGCGGTGAGGACCTTCATGCTTCACGATACGGATGTGGCTTGTGTGTGCTACGGACATCATTCTCCCTCCGAAAGGTTAATTCACCTCAAAGGTGACATGTACCTCGACCTGAACAGGGATCTCGCCCACGGCGATGGGTGTTCTTGCAGCTGCAGGGGCTGCTTCCCGCATCACAATCGTTGGATACTCTCTGGAATCATAGGTGATCTTCAAAATCCGCTTAATGGTCATCCCGGATGCTTTCGCAAGTGCCTCAGCGTCTCTCATGGCACGCTTGAGGGCCTCAAGACCGGCTTCTTTTCTCAGATCTTCTTCTTTGTCATTGCTGAAGCTCAGATTGCCGATGCGGCTCACACCCGCCTCGGCGGCGTCGTCAATGAAAGAACCCGTCTTGTCGAGATCTTTTGACTCAAGGACAACGGTGTTTCGCACCTTGTATCCTATGACGCGCTCGGTCTTTTCGTAAACCGGAGAGAGGGCAAAACCGGTGGTTCTCAATTTGGTGTCCTTGTCTGAAACCTTCTTGAGGGCGGCCAGAATTCTCTCGGTTCTTTCAGCATTGTCTCTGACGGCGGCCTGAGCCTTCGGAGAGTCGGTTTCAACGGCGAAAGAGATGGTTACCGTGGTGGGCAGGGCCATCACGGCAGCCCTGCCGGTTATTTCTATAGTTGACGTCTTATCCTCTGCGAGGGTCGGCATGGCGACGCCCAGAAGCAAGAGGAGAGACAGCAAAGCGACAGTGTATTCATGTTTCATAACAGAACTCCCAGTGGGTTTCGGCCGGTTTTCACATGAACCAGATGGAATGGATGTCTCTGTTTCTTAAACCGAATAGCCTTTGGTGTCAATGAAGAAAACCTTGGGGCAACTGCACCGGCTTAGAGGTTCACAACAATGTCGTGTGCTTTGGGGCCGCAGTTCAGGACGAGATCGAAGACGGATAGATTGGCGATGAAGTCTCCCCACAACTGAGGATAAATAGGGATGGGAGGGTTGACATAGATGGTCTCTATTCCTGAGTCCTGGAAAAATTTCTCATCAAGGAATTTCTTTGCAGGAGCTTGAGCAACGAATTGAGAAGCACCAAGTTTTGTGCAGAGGTCTACCAGTCGCCGGTTCCCCGTGGAGGGGACGTCCAGGTCAGAGAGCAGGACCAGTCTTGTNTTGATCGCGAGGGCCCTCATGAGGTAATGAATCACCGCTAGATTCAGATCTAAAAGGGTTTCCTTTTTCTGTGAAAACATCTCCTCCAGGAACTGAAGATGCTCCGGCAGGTAGGGGGCTTTTTTATAAGCGGTTTTGAGGCTCTCCAGATGCTTTTTCGCCCATCGGCCTTCATGGCAAATCCTGACCTCGCTGATTTTCTGAAGACCCATTCCCTTTTTCCAAACCGGCACAGTAATCCACAAGGCTCCCTGGTGGCTCTTAAACCGATTCCTGGAGATCCAGGTGGTTCCCTGCGGGAACTGCACGTCGTCCAGAATAACGAACAGATCGGACATCCACGCCTTGTAAAAGAACCCTGGGAAAGGTGCGAAGTAGGGCTGATTGGCGGAAAGAATCATTGGAAATGCCTAAAGTGAACTAAGGTGTCTAAAGTGACCATAGTTGAAATACAAACTCTTAATGCAGACTATNGGCCGCAGCCAAAGGCTTCTTAGAGCCTTACGAGAAAGCTCTTTGCTAAAACTCTAGTACGAAAGGGTATAAAAAGAAAGAGGATGCGCGAAGGCACAACGAGTTTTATGAGGCAAGGGGTGGTAGCGCCTCAGAAATGTGGACCAATTCAAAGTCCGTCTCCTTGACCCCTTTCAGGAATTGACGAATGGCGCGGCTGGTTTCGATAAAGGGATGACCGATGCCGACGGCATAACCGTGTCTGAGGGCAATCCCTTTAAGCTGCTGAAGCTGGCGCAGGATCGCGCTCTCTTCCACTCTGTTGTCCAGGAACACATCTCTTGAAGTGGCAGGCAGGTGAAGGGTTTTCGCTGTCTTGTATCCCTTGGAGTCGCCCGTCGTGAGGCTGTCCACAAAAAAAAGTCCTCGGTCTTTGACCACCTGGAGGGTTTGCAGCATTTCTCTGGGCGCTGCGGTGAATCGCGAACCCATGTGGTTGTTCATTCCTGTGGCAAAGGGCACAGAGGCGATGTTCTCTTCCACGGTGTGTGAGATTTTGGTCGGTTCGTCTCCGACGTAGAGTGCACCGGGACCTGGGCTGAGTCCCCGATCGCGAGGTTCCATGGGCTGGTGAAGCATGATTTCATGGCCTTGATTGTGGATCAGGAAGGCCGACTCTTCGGATGAGGTGAGCCGAGGCAGGACCGCGAAGGTCATGGGGACGCCGAGATCCAGGAAGGGTTTGGCGTGGGAAAGACTTGCACCAATATCATCGATAATTAGGGCAAGACGAGGCTTTGTTCGTGGATTTTGGTCAATATGATCGAAGGCAAAGGCTTTTGAAACTAAATTAAGCCCGAGGAGGTTTTCTAAAATAAATGAGGAGCTACTTAGAAGAAATGTTCTCCTGTCCATTTCTTTTCACTGAGTTAAGTCATAGATTTGAATTCTAAGTAAAATTGGGTTGAACTCTGGCTACAACCAATTGAGGTCCATGTCAAGCAAAAATACAACATGTGGTGCTTTTTTCTCTGTTTAGAGGCTAAAAAGAGGAGAATCGCTTTTGAGATCAAAAAATCTAAGATGATTTATTTAGAAGGATTTCATAGTATGGCCCACATGGCGCAGGGTATGAACCAAGAGGGAAAGTCTATGGATGAAAACGGAAAGATGCCCTTTACAGAGCATCTGGCCGAATTGCGGAAGCGGCTGATCATTTGCTTTATCGGCATAGGTGTGGGTTTCGCGATTGCTTATTCCTTTAAGGAAAGCCTCTTTGTTCTGCTCATGCAGCCCCTGAAGAGTGCAATGACGCCGGGTCAGAAGCTAATTTACACGGGGCTTCCCGAAGCTTTTTTCGTGTACATTGAAGTCTCTTTTTTCGGTGGGATCCTCTTTGCAGCACCCCTGATTCTATCCCAGATGTGGCTGTTTATTGCCCCGGGGTTGTACAAAAACGAAAGACGGTTTCTTTTTCCCCTTCTCTTTCTTTCCTGTTTCTTTTTTGCAGGAGGAGTTCTTTTCGGATACTCGGTGGTCTTTCCCTATGCGTTCAAGTACCTCCTCGGTTTTGAATCGGACCTTGTCCAGGCCCTCCCCTCGATGAGAGAGTACCTCACTCTTGCCACAACGCTTCTCATTGCCTTTGGTTTCATCTTTCAGCTTCCTTTGGTCATGACCATGCTTGCCCGGTTCGGGATCGTCACCCCGCGGTTTCTCAGCAAGAACCGGAAGTATGCCTTCCTGCTGAGCTTCGTGGTCGCGGCCATCATCACGCCCACTCCGGACGTGGTGAATCAGTGCCTGATGGCAGGGCCGCTCGTCGTTCTTTATGAGATCAGCATCGTGGGCGCAAAGATCTTTGGAAAGAAACGGATGAAGCAGGAGGATGAAGAGAGCGAGAAATCCCATGAAGGGGAAGTACAGGAGAATTGATCGTGGGAGCTGAGCCAGCAGATCTCCTGAGCACGATGCGATCTCAAGGGGAGACGATTTTTCGCGCTTCTTTGAAAAGGGCCGATCCCTATGAAGCGGTCAAGCGCTTTGTCCGGGTTGACGGAAAAAATCTTCTCCTCCAGCAGGAAGGCGAACCGGAGGACGTGCTGGACCTCCAGGCGTATGACCGTGTCTTCGTGGTCGGCGGCGGCAAAGCCACGGCACCCATGGCCCGAGCCATGGAAGACATTCTTGGCCAACGAATCAGGAAAGGCATCATCAATGTCAAGTATGGCTTTGCAGAGAAGTTGCTTCGCACGGAGATCATCGAGGCAGGGCACCCTCTTCCTGACCAGAACGGGGTGGAGGGGGCTGGAAAGATCCTGGATCTCTTGCAGTCTGCAGGGGAAAGGGACCTGATTTTTTCTCTCATCTCCGGAGGCGGGTCTGCCCTGCTTCCCCTGCCGGCCGGAACCATTGCTCTTGCCGAGAAGCAGGAATTGACCCGGAAGCTTCTTGAATGCGGAGCCAGCATCGAGGAAATCAACGCCATACGAAAGCACATCTCCCTTTCCAAAGGAGGACAACTGGCAAGGGCTGCGTTTCCGGCAACCACCGTGAACCTGATGCTTTCCGATGTGGTGGGCGACAAGATGGACGTCATCGCCTCGGGTCCCTTTGTTCCGGATCAAAGCACTTTCAAAGAAGCCTGGGCGATCATCGAGAAATATGAACTCACGGACGTCCCTGAATCCATCAGACTCCATCTTCAAAGAGGCCTGGAGGGCAAGATACCGGAAACACCCAAGGCAGGGGACGTCGTTTTCATCCGTGTGCGCAATCGCATTGTTGGGAGCAACCTCCTGGCTCTTGAAGCGGCGAAAGAAGAGGCTGAACGCATGGGCTACAGAACCCTGATCCTCTCCTCGATGGTTGAAGGGGAAACCAAAGAGGTGGCGAAAGTGCACACGGCCATTGCAAAGGAAATCCTCGCTTCGGGCCAACCCCTTCGAGCGCCTGCGTGCGTCATTTCAGGAGGAGAGACGACCGTCACCATCCGGGGTCACGGCCTGGGCGGAAGAAATCAGGAGTTCTGCCTGGCCGCGGCCCTGGATCTCATGGCCCTGCCGGCGAGAGTGGTGATCCTCAGTGGAGGAACCGACGGAAACGACGGGCCGACGCCGGCAGCCGGAGCGATTGTCGACAAAGAAACTGTCCAGCGAGGAATTCAGGCAGGCATGAAAGCGGCCGAATATCTCCGCAACAATGATTCCTTTCGCTTTTTCGAGAAGACGGGAGAGCATCTTGTCACAGGGCCGACCAAAACCAACGTGATGGATGTGAGGCTTGTCCTTGTGCGCTAAACCAGTAACCAGTAATCAGTGAACAGGAGACAGTGGGAGGCAGGCGCGGTTCCCACGATTCGTACGCCTTTCCCCTCCTGCCGGGGAAAAGAAATGGGTTGCGGACGACCTCAATGACTGATTACTGCATGCTGTCTACTGATAACTGGTTTTTCCCAGCCATCGCTGCACAAGGTAGGGCTTGGTCATTTCGAAAACCGTGCAGTCCTCTTCAATGGCCTCCTCGGCTTGGCGTGCGGACAGTCGGCTTGTCTTTTTGACAAAGGCAAAGGTCTTCCCCAAGTAAAGGGGAAGAATCGAGTCGATCAACAGGTCCAAATCGCAAGCCTTGTCTCTGTAGCCGACCGCTGAGTCAAAAAGGATTCTTGCCCAGAGATCCGTTGGAAAATCAAAGACAGACTTTTCCATTTCAAAGGTCTCCAGGAGTTCGCTGAAGACCTCAGGGCTGAGCACCCGCTCCCAGACCTCGCCGTAGGAGGGCAGTCCTTCGCGAAACCTGGAGAAGAGCCTTTCGCTGTCCACCGTTATTTTGGGCGGCGCCTCCGGTTCTCCGGGTTGAAAGCCGAACACGGGTGTGGGCCTGGAGTGCTTTACCCTGAGCCATGAGGCATTCAGTTGAGGGATCAGGGAAAAGAGCGTTCCCACCACCTGGCGGAACACGGGACCAGCCGAATCCCTGGGCCGATGGATTTTGGGTCTACCCACGAAGGCCTGACACAGGAGCCCCCCTCGATTCAGAGCAAGGGTTGTCATCCAGACCCCAATGCCGAAACCGGCCACCCCTTCATCCCAGATCGGATTTTGCACATAGAAGCGGGCGAGGTCGCCGCTCAATCCGAAATCCCCTCCAATGGGTTGACGGACTCTTCTTCCAAAAAGGGCCCTGACCAGGGGGTAGGCGATTTCATGGTTGATCAGTCCGTCATANTTGTGCTGAACGTANAGCGGTGTGACGAAAGCAAAGCCCTTTTCCAGAGGCTCTCCCAGNTGTNTGATCCATTCCGGGGTGAGGGTCTGGACGTCCGCATCGACCACGACGATCGCTTTCGCNTGTAGCTCGACGGCCTTGCGAAACAGGTTCCTGAGGTTGTTCCCCTTGCCCCGAATTCCTGGAGCCGTGGAGAGATAGATCTTCGGCACGGGGCCGGGGGTCTTGAAAAAGGCCTCTTTGGTGTGGTCCGGNGAGTTGTTGTCACANTTGACGACGACGGCTCGCACGCCGGGAAAATAGCGTACCAATCCTTCGCCGGCCTGAAGAGCCGCNTAACCAATGGTGTCCGCCTCATTGTAGGAGGGGATGCTGACCACCAGGTCGGCTCGGTCGATTCCTGAAGGGTTGACTTCCGCTTCAAACATTAAAATAGTTTTTTCTGCTGTGGATCCCCGTCGTCCATGGGGATCCCAAAGTGGCTGTAAGCAAGTTTCGTGGCCACTCGGCCGCGGGGAGTCCTCTTGATGTAGCCCATCTGGATCAGGAACGGCTCGTACACGTCTTCCAGGGTGTCTTTCTCTTCGCTCACAGCGGCGGACAAGGTGTCCAGGCCGATCGGTCCTCCGTTGAATTTCTGGATAATGGTGAGCATGATGTGGCGGTCCATTTTGTCCAGACCCCGGGCGTCCACGCCGAGCATGTCCAAAGCCTCCTTAGCCACGTCCTGCGTAATCACTCCCTGAGCCTCGACCTGGGCGTAATCCCGGACTCTCCGGAGAAGGCGGTTGGCCACCCTGGGGGTTCCTCTCGATCTTCCCGAGAGCTCGAAAGCGCCGTCCTCGCTGATAGGGATTTCCAGCAATTGTGCCGATCGTTGAATGATTTTCCTGAGTTCTTCAGGGCTGTAAAACTCGACCCTGAGCACCACACCGAAGCGCTCCCTCAAGGGAGGGGTGAGAAGGCCGGCCCGGGTGGTTGCTCCCACCAGAGTGAAAGGGGGCAGGGGGATCTTCATGGTCCTCGCAGAAGGACCCTGGCCGATGATGATGTCGAGCTGGAAATCCTCCATGGCCGGGTAAAGGATCTCTTCGACCACGTGGTTCAGGCGGTGGACCTCGTCAATGAACAGAACGTCTCTCGGCTGGAGGCTTGTGAGGATGGCGGCTAGATCCCCTGGCCTTTCGATCACGGGGCCGGAGGTGCTGTTGATGTTCACCTTGAGTTCATTGGCGATGATATGAGCCAGTGAGGTTTTCCCGAGACCTGGGCTTCCATGGAAGAGCACGTGGTCCAGCGCCTCGGAGCGAGCCTTAGCCGCCTCAATGAAGACCCGGAGATTTCGTTTGAGTTCGTCCTGCCCCACGTAATCATCCAGGGACTTCGGCCTCAGGCTGACTTCGGATGGAAGTTCGTCGAGGTCCGGTTCTGGATCGATAACGGTGTTTCTCATGTCAAACCTAAGCGAGGACTCTCAGGGCCTCTTTGATCAAAGACTGGAGGGTGAAGGTTTCCAAACGGGACCGGGCCCTTTCCACAGCGTCCCTTGCCGATTTAGCGGAATACCCGAGATTCAGCAGAGCGGAGGCGGCATCGTCGAGCATCCCCTTCTCTTCCGGGGGGAGCATCTGAGAGGGCAAGGGCTCAAGGGTCCCCTTCAGTTTCATGGCTCTTTCTCGAAGTTCAAGGGCGATTCTCTCCGAGGTCTTTTTCCCAATGCCCGGGATCGACTGCATTCGAGCCGTGTCTCCCCGGGCCATGGCCTCCAGGAGCTGTTCAGGCCCAATGCCGGAGAGGATGTTGGTCGCGAGCTTCGGTCCGATGCCGGAAACAGAGATGAGCATGGTGAAGATCTCTTTCTCCAGAGGGGTGTAAAACCCGAAGAGCATCAGGGCATCTTCTCTCACGTGGGTGTAAATGTGAAGGCTCACCCTGCCGTCCTTCTCAGGTAATGCATAAAAGGTCGAGAGCGGGACGGTCACTTCATAGCCGATGCCCCCGTTGTCGATAATCACCGATTGAGGAGCTTTTGTGAGCAAGGTGCCGCTCAGGTGTGCGATCATTGAAGAAGTGCCTAAAATGTCTAAAGTGAGCTAAAGTGTCTAAAGTTATAAAAACCAGAACACAGAATACAGAAGACAGTAGCCGGAATACAATCTTTTAAAAGCTGGACGACGGACCACGGACAACGGACGACTGACGCTCATTTGTGAAATCGCGTCCAGTTCAGATGACAGATCGCAGTCGCGAGAGCATCAGAAGCATCAAGAGGCGGCAGGGCTTTCATTTTCAGAATCACCTGGGTCATGGACCTCACCTGCTCNTTTGATGCGCGCCCGTAACCCACNACGGATTTCTTGATCTCCAGCGGGGAATACTCAAAAATCCTGACCTTGTTCTGAACGGCCGCAATGAGCACCGCACCTCTCGCGTGTCCTATCTTCAAGGCGCTTTGAAGGTTTTTGTGGAAAAAAAGATCTTCGATGGCCATCTCCTCGGGTCGGAAGCGGCTCATGATCTCCGTCATGGACTGGAAGATCTCGTGGATTCTTTCAAAGAACGGACGGTTGAGCGAGGTTCCGAAGGTGCCGGCATGGAGACAGGTGATCTGATTGTCCCGCTTCTCCACCAGCCCATACCCGGTCACTCTGGAGCCAGGATCAACGCCCAGNACAATCATCAGTGCACNGCCTCGATGACCTCATCGGGAATGTCGAAGTTGGCGTACACGTTGTTGATGTCGTCGTTGTCTTCAAGNGCTTCCATCAGGTTCAGCATCTGCTCGGCTTTTTTCCCTTCAAGCCTGATCGTGTTCTGGGGGATCATGGTGACTTCTGAGAGGCTGTAGGGAAGCTTCGCGTCGTCAAAGGCTTTCTTCACTTTCTCGAAATCGGCTGTCGCCATCACAACCTCGAACTGGGACCCGCTCTGCCTCACGTCCTCAGCCCCGGCATCGAGGGCAATCTCCATAATCTTTTCTTCATCAGCCTTGTCCTGATCAAAGACGATCAAGCCTTTTTTGACAAAGATCCAGGCAACGGATCCGGGTTCTCCGAGGTTTCCGCCGTGACGGTCGAAGATGTGCTTGAGGTCTGCTACGGTTCTGTTCTTGTTGTCCGTGAGACAACTGATGAGAATCGCCACGCCTCCAGGCCCATAGGCTTCGTAGCTCACCTCTTCGTAGTTGACCCCTTCAAGCTCACCCGTCCCCTTCTTGATCGCCCTATCAATATTGTCCTTGGGCATGTTCTCTGCTTTTGCCGATGCGATCGCTGATCTTAGGCGGGCGTTGCCGTTGGGATCGCCGCCGCCGATGCGGGCAGCAACGGTGAGCTCCTTGATCAGCTTTGTGAAAATCTTGCCCCTCTTGGCATCGATGGCCCCTTTCTTGTGTTTAATGGAAGCCCATTTCGAATGACCGGACATAAGACTACCTCCTCAATCTGTTTGGTCGAGCCATATCAAAAAAGTTCAAAGCACGCACATCGGTTGAAAGCAGCCGTTCTCAAGGCGCCTGGGATGAACCGGCCTCGAGACTCCGGTTCATGGCAAGCAGGTAAATTTCTCTGCTTGCTTTGCGCACGGCAGAGGGCCGAAGAGTCTGCACCTTGGCAAAGTGCCCGGCCAGCTCAGTCCGGAAGGCTTTCACATCCGGGCCTTCAAAGACCTTGCAGAGGAAATGCCCTCCCTTTTTCAGCACCGCCAGGCCGACCTCCAGTGCGCGACGGGCCAATTCGATGGAGCGGCTTGTGTCGGTGACAGGAATGCCACTGGTTGCGGGGGCCAAGTCGCTGATCACGAGTTCCCTCGTGCCGACCTGTTCTTTCAGCCACGCCACATCCAGCGAAAGCACGTCCGCCTGGATGAACCTGAATCGGGGTGAGGAGAACCGATCGGGCTTTTTCAAGTCCACCCCGACTACCTCTCCCTTTGGACCGACTTTCACGACGCTGTATTGAGACCAGGACCCAGGATAACATCCCAGGTCAAGAACGCGGTCTCCGGCGCGAATGAGGCGGACCTTCCTGTCGATTTCCTCCAGCTTGTAGACCGATCGGGCAAGCCAACGCTCATCCCTGGCTCTACGGGTATAGTGATCCTCCCACGTGTTCGTTTTTCCCATGGACACGACGCGTGATTTCTTTACGATCAGCCTTGAAAACACTTTTCACATCTACCATATCGCTGATTCCTTTGCAAAAAAGAAATGATTTTTTCTTGACACCTTGGGACAATTTTCCTATAAACCAACGCCCAAGTGATACCGCCCAGTAACGCATTCTTAACAAACCATTGCACGACGTCCTGTTAGCGCCCACTGCTTGAAATCAGGGAAAGTGCCCTCTTCCGGAGGGG